>Ga0272442_10000132_pt1 | contig 121243 bp, 99 predicted proteins | sample SSMForm2O_FD_200262 | JGI IMG/M metagenome (GOLD analysis project Ga0272442, IMG submission 200262) | Marine sediment archaeal communities from Little Sippewissett salt marsh, Falmouth, MA, United States - SSM-Form-2O | ecosystem: Environmental > Aquatic > Marine > Wetlands > Sediment ...
TGCTAAAGCACTACTACAGGGGCTCTGCATAGCATGGGACGCCTTTGAACCTCTCAGAACCTGGAATTCAGGGGCATAGGCCATGACATGAGTGAGATATCGGCGTCATGGGTTCTTAGGGAGTACGGGGTCCGTGCCGACATCCGGCCCCCCGCGCTATCTCGCGGCAGGACCGGGCGCGACGGGAAACCGTTGATGAAGAGACTGGAACGCCCGGCACAGGCGATGGTTTACTGTGCGAACTACAAGGTGCTGGCCCTGGTCGGTCATGGTAGCACGGTCTTCCTTATGCGCTATGACGACAAGACGGTCAAGACCATCGAGAAGGAATAGACATACAGAACCAAGTACGTGGCGGTCTCAAGTGGAGCCTGCTCTTTCTGGGGTGGGGGCTATGGACCTGACGCAATCACCCCCTGCATATGGTATCTGGAGGCATGGGAATCTTGTAGGGCTTCTTCCCTGCCAAAGCGGTTTCGAGCGTCCGCTGCTCGAAGTCCATGGGCTTCTCGGCACCGTGGTCCTCTTCTTCGGTCGGGGTGGTTCGCGGTAGCAGGGACCGGTACTGTGATCGTTGAAGCGGCAACGTCGCCCCCTCACGGGCGTGGGGCCCCCGCGCGTACCGTGCGGGGGCTGGTTCGGATCCTCAGTCCTTGAAGTACTGCTTGAACTCCTCCGCCGGTTCACGAGCCGAGTATATGTACAGTGTGACCCCATTCGGATCGAGAATGGCGAAGCCACGATCACCCCACGGGTGATCTTCGAGTGGCGTGACCGGGGAGAGTCCGGCAGCCGTGAGACGGTCGTGTTCTGCATCCACATCGTCCACGGCGAAGTTGTACATCAGGCCCGCCGGATTGCACGCGGGAGGCTGTGGCTCCTGCGGCGCCATGAACTGAAGCTCTGAGGTTTCCTTTCCGACCGCAGTCGAAGGTGACTCTGGCGCCGAAGTGCTTCACGTAGAACTCGCGCGATTCCTCAACCTTCCCGGTCGCAATGCAGGGGGACAGTGTGTTCGCGATCATCTCGTTTCCTTTCTCTTGGCATCGCGGGTTCAATGCTTCATTTCGGTGCCCAGCGTTTCAGCCTGGGAATGCCCCTTGTGAAGAACCATGCGACAGATCCGGGCATTCCCCTCTCCTTCAGCTTGCCGATGCAGAACCTCTGCATCGCCTGGGGGGTGTCGATTTCGGGAGAGGTGAAGGCCCCGTTCACGTAGCAGTAGCTGCAGTACTCCGTGCTCTTGCTGCCGTCTGCATTTGTCCCGCCGTTCTTGGGGTCCTGCTTCATCGGCATGCCACAGCTCTGACAGAACTTGTTCATCTCGTTTCTCGCCTCCGCAGCGTCGATGCAGATGTCCCTTGGGTTGTTGCACCAACCCGGTTTGTCCGCGCAGTGCTCACAACTCTTCGATCCAGCCGGGTGACAGTGCGGCGCCGAATACTTGTGCATGTCCATTCCGGTTCGAGTTGAAGATCAGCCACTTATTGTCGGCCGTCAGGTATGGATGCGTGTGTGACCACTGTTTCCCGTCATGAACCGTGTGACTCAGAGCAAGGCGTCTGCACGTACCAGAACCGAATCTGCCGATGTAGATGGGTATGCCTTCCTCGCTGATGACATCGCCAATCCAGTAGCGGCCACAGTGCGACACACTCACATGACAGTATTGCTTTGCCTGGCAACGGACCGGTACCGGCCGGTCATCCTTGACTCTTGCACTCCACATGTTTCCACGTTTTTCGGGATCACGGGAGGAAAAGAGAATGCGGTCGCTTGTGCCTATCCAGGTTTCATGTCCCGTGGGCCGTGCTGTATGAGGTTGGTCGGCCGGGAACAGGCGTTCTTCTCCATCGATCGTGAGTTCGCCCAATAGCACCTGCTCGGCGTGTGGCTGATGGTTCAGCTGGATCAACACGTGATTCATACCATCGCGTGAGAACTGCTCGTGCTTTGCGTGATAGCCCGGCTTGTCGAGCAGAAGGCGCCACTGTCCGGTCTGTATACAGAGCAGATGAACCTTCGAGGGCCCAACTGTGTTCTCCATAACGCATACGGCGTAGTAGCGGTGATCCGGCGAGACTGTGCCGTAACTGAAAGTTCCCATCTCTGACGGCAGAACGGAGATGTCTTCAACTTCAGTCGTATCGTAGCGACAGCGCCGAAGCATTAGCTTCCCGTCGACCGCTTGCTGGTAGTAAAGATACTCACCCCAGGCATGGAAGGCCGGGAAACGAGGATCTCCGGCGAAGACGTCCCGGCGTGTGCCGTCGGCGAGATCGGTGATACTGATTCCCCCGGTCCGGGCGTTTGTTGAATGATGCCGGATTGCGATCCAACGTCCAGTATGGTCACCGTACGGTTGCTCGCCGTAGATGTTGTCTGAGGGCCGATCGTCCTCACTCAGCAGATGAATTTGCGCATTGCTTTGGGGATCGGTTTCTATCGGTCTGCCCAGCATGCATTCGCCTCTCGTCTCATGCTGCCAACTCCCTATTCTACGCCAACTGCCAATTGCCGGACAGGATTCGATCCGGCTGGCATGTCAGTACCTGCAAGGGGGGCGCGCAAGCCACTTCTCTCGGAACCGCCGACAGGATATCGCCGCGTGCTTACCATAACACCGGAAATCCGATGTTATCGGAGTTGGCGCATAAACCGGGAACTCCGTGCCGGGCATGCCTGTCGCTGCACGCATCTCGCGGATCCTGCGGCCGATGAGGTTGCTCCCCTCGTCGATGGCCCTCCCGCTCGGGGAGGGAGTGTAGCGCCGGGAGAGGTGGGGCGCAAGGCCGATGATATCAAGGATACTGCCTATGCCGAAGCTGATCCGAAGCCGCTTGAAACTGGCCGCCCCCATCGCCCAAGGCGCCGCTGACGGGCAGGTGCATATCCCGAAATGATCGGGTATGCTCCGCTCCACCCAGACATCCCAACCCCAGAATCTGACCCCAAGCTGGTCCCGTGCAGTACGCCCGGGCAGACTATCGCACCCCTCGGATCTGAACTTGATCCGGACCCCACATTCGCAGTATACTGAACATGCTTCAGCACCGGCGGAACATGCCACCGGCACGGGGAGGATCAGCTTTGGAGAGTATTATCGACGAGGTCAGAGGGGCGCTGCCGCGGGTCGAGCAATACCGTGAAGCGGTGAAGGGCGATCCCGACCTGGAACTCGCCGTGAACCGTGTGGACCAGGTCGAGCGCTTCCTGGAAGCCCTGGCGGTCGTGCGGGCAGAGGGCGGCGAGGAGCGCCGGGAGGCCGCAGTGGCCGAGCTTCAAGACGTTCGCGCCTCTCTCAAGGGGCCCCTGCTGTAGGGCGCGCGACCCGGCCGACAGCACAGATTTCCCCGCCGCGCCCCGTGCACTGTCCTGAGTGTCACCGGAAGGAGGTCCGCCGCGGCGGCGGCCTGCTTGGCCCGTTCGCCCGGGATGTCCTGGCGCCCCAGAAATACCATTGCGACGGGTGCGGCTGCAGGTGGCTGGACTGGCCGTGGCTCTATCGCGGGCGGGGCCCTTTTCCCAGGACGCTGCGATGGGTTCGCAGGAGGTTCTCGCGGCGGGTGTAGTGCCGGGAACTGCGCGTTGCTTTCCTTTCGGCAGCCCGGCAACGGCGAGCTCTCGAGGACGATTACTGGAAGCAGGTTGTTGAAGGACGTCCCGCTATACCACCACAACCTTGATCACATCGCCGAAGATCATCCGGACGATGTCGATCACGTGCTGGGGGGCCTTGAGGACCAGGGTCTGCCCGGCGGCCAGGGCGTCCACCTGGATCCTGCCCAGGTCGCCGACGATCACGCTGGCGATCGATCGTACCCGGCTGAAGTCCACGAACAGGCGGCGCTGGCCCGACTCCAGAAGCCGGGCACAGGCGGCCTCGAAGGCGGGACTGTCGGGCGCTGCCAGGCTGGTTGCGTCGACCGTCAGGGTGGCCGCCTGGCGGTCGCTCTCGACGATGACGTTGAAGCGCCGCTCGGCTTCCGGCTTCGCCGGGCCCTTGAAGGCCAGCGTAACGCGGCTGTCCCCGGCCGGTGCCCTGCGGGTCAAGGGTTTGGGCTCGGGGGGCAGGCCGGCGACCGGTTCGGCCAGGCCCTCGGTCCTTTCGGCGTGATTGCGGATGGCTTCCTGCACGGCGGAGGCCAGCCGGGAGCTGAGGAGTCCCCTGACTATCAGCGTCGCGGCCAGCGAGCGTTGCGGCCTGCCGGCCGCAACTTCACCCTTCATGTGGTCCAGGCATTGGCCGATCTGTTCCCGGGTGACCAGGCCGTTGTGGACGGCCACGCGACCGAAGAGGTCGTCTTCGTGGGTGGGCAGCATCTGCGCGTTCACTGAGCGCCTTTCCTTACCCGGCGGCGGGTCGCGGACAACAGCGATGATAGCTTTGGGGCGAACGTCTGGCAAGCAAGATGGGCGGACAAAATGCTTGCGGCGGGCGCCCCCTCGTGCAGAATACGGGGACAGGTCTTTTGCCCACGATCGGGGGGGTATATGACAACCAGTTTCCAGTCGACGCTGGGGACAGCGGCCGGATCGGCCCGGCAGTTGGTGGAGGCTATCGAGCGCCTCGAGCCCGGGGGCGGGATGAAGCCACCGCCCGAACTGGGCAAGCTCGCGGACATGATATGCACCGGGCTGGACAAGGCCGGCAGCTCCGAGGGCGTATCCGAGGTGGCCGAGACCATTCAGGAGACCAGGCATTTCGTCGAGACCTTCAAGCGACTGGTGGGCGGACAGGAAGCCCTCGACGTGAACCGCGCGCGCCAGGCCGCGACCTTCCTCGAAACCAGGCTCAGGCTCCTGGCTTCGATCGCCGATCGGAGGGCCAGGTGACGCTGATACCAGGGCTCGAGATCGAGGAGATCGGGATCGATCGCCTCGTCGTTCTCAGCATCGTCGGCCGCATCCCCCTCGACCGCCTGTCGGACCTCAACCAATTGGCCTTTGAGCTGATCACCGCGGGCCGCCGCGGATTTGTTGCCGACATGAGCCGGACGGAAGAGGTCAGCAGCAACGCCCTGGCCACGCTCGCCTACTACTCCCGGCACCTGCGCGAGAAGGGCGGCGCGCTGGCACTGGTGAGGCCGCCGGATCACGTTGCCCGCATCCTGCGATTGACCTGCCTGGAGGACATGCTGCAGGTCTTCGACACCCGCGATGAAGCCCTGGCTTGGGTGCGGCGGGAGCTGTCCGCAGCCCCGCGGCCGCACCGGCAGGCGGCCAACGAATCCGCACCGAACTGATCGCTGACTGCGCCCCGTACGGGTCATTCCCGCCTGGGCTGCGGGCGTCGAAGATGCGGCGGGCGAGCCGGGGTCCTTGCGCAAACGTAAACGCCCTTTGGCGTGGGTCTTGGGTTTACGGTGCGGCCGGGTCCCGCAATTTCCTTTAGGGACCGTCCGTAGGATTGACAAACCCGTACCCATCGGTGTATGTTTATTGTTACGGGTACAATACTTGGGGTCGGGAAGACCCCTGAGGAGCGACCTCTTGCCGCCACAGAGCCAGAAACAGAACGGGAAGCGCAGCACCGGCGCTCGCAGGCCGATCAACGGGAGCCGGGTCAACGGCCGCAAGCGCACCACCGCGGGCATGCGCGCGCAGCAGCAGAAGAGCGGTTCGATGACCGTGTTCTTCATCGTGGCCATGCTGCTGGCCGCCGCGTTGGGCGGGGGTCTGGCCTTCAAGGACGAGATCTTCGGCGAGAAACCCAAGCCGGTGGTCACCAGGCCGCCGGCTTCGACGACGACCAGGCCCCCGTCGACCACAACCAAGCCGCCGCCGACCACGACTACCAAGCCTCCGACCACTACGACCAAACCGCCGACCGGCACGACGACCAAGCCTCCCGAAAACCTCGACAACGCCGCCGCCGAGCGGGCCATCTCCAGCGGGCAAAGCCTGCTGGGCAAGATGCAGTACAAGCCCGCGGCCGGGGCCTTTGGCAAGGTCGCGGGCATCAAGTGCTCGCTGGAGCTCTCCAAGAAGGCCTCGGAACTCGAGATGAAGGCCAAGGCCTTCGACCGCATCAGCACCAAGTACGTCAAGGTCCGTGCCGACGCCGGCAAGAAGACCCAGATCGTGGTTCTGGTCGGCGGGCGCGAGATCAAGGGCGTGGTCACCAAGAAACGCGACGGTTCCTACACCGTGCTGCAGGGTACCAGCGGCGGTGGGCAGATGACCTACACCTTCAAGCCGCACGAGATAAAGAGTTTCAAGCAGGTTGATCCCACCGTGCGAATCGCCGAGCTGAAGGACGGCGTGCAGAAGAAGGTGACCCGGCTGGGCTCCACCCCCGCTCCGGCGGAGCTCGTCGAGGTGGCGATCCACGCCCTGGAGAACGGGCTCAAGGGCGAGGGCCACAACCTGCTGGAGCGGGCCTGGGACGGCTCGCGCAAGCTTGACGGCAAGAGCCTGCTGGGCCTGGTCGCCGAGCACCGCGCGCGCAAGCTCTACTCCATAGCCGACTGGTACGACAGCGTCTCGCAGGAGATCTCGGCGCGAACCTACTGCCAGTGGATCCTGGACGAGCCAGAGTACAAGAAGACCACCTGGGGCGCGGCCGCCAGGAAGCTGCTGGCCATGATGGACCAGCGCAAGGGCATAAAGAACTACAAGGTGACCTACAAGATCGAGGCCCCCCGGGCGGAGATCAAGAAACCCGACAGGCTGCGGCCTCTGGCGACCCCGCCCGCGCCGAAATCGTCGCCGCGCGTAACGGTGGCCAGTATCAGGTCGAAGGGCGGCAACCTCAGCACCGCCGACAAGCTCTTCCGCGAGGCCCTGGGACACTACATCAAGGGTCGCCCGGGAAGGCCCAGGTCCAACTACCACCTGGGCCAGGCCGGCAAGCGCTTTCGAAAGGCCGTGGCCATCTACGAGAAGGCCCTGCAGGCCGACCCCGGCAACTCCTCGCTGAAGAGCCGTATCCAGGACTGCAACATGAAGATCTACCACTGCGCGAAGATGACAACGCTCTGATCGGCGGGACCGGTCCGAGCTGATGCTTGCCGCGGCGCCTGCGGCGCATGGCGTCATGACTAATGGGCATTGAGCCATTGGCCGTTTCGGCCGCTGTGGCGGCCGGGATTTCAACCGTTGACACGTGGGGGTACGGGGCGTAGATTCATCGCCGGCGAACGTCTAACGCCCGGGCGGCGCCCGGGAACACTTGAGGTGGCCGAGAAAGAACGAGGAGCGTGATGGCAAAGAAGGCAGGCAAGGGTTCGACCAAGAAGGCAGACAAGGCGGCTGTTGCCGAGGACGAGGGCGAGTACGAGGGCCGACAGAAGGCGCTCGACAAGGCCATCGGCATGATCCAGCAGCAGTTCGGAAAGACTTCGATCATGAAGTTGGGCGACGGCAGCCCGACCTTCGAGGGCGGATTCATCTCTACCGGCGCGCTGACCCTGGACCTGGCTCTGGGCATCGGCGGCGTGCCCCGCGGGCGCGTGGTGGAGTTCTACGGACCGGAGTCCAGCGGCAAGACCACCCTGGCCATGCACGTGATGGCCCACGCCCAGAAGAAGGGCGGCAACGCGGTGCTGATCGACGCGGAGCACGCCTTCGATCCCGCCTACGCCCGCAAGCTGGGCGTGAAGGTCGACGAGCTGCACGTGTCCCAGCCGGACTACGGCGAGCAGGCCATGAACATCGTCGAGCGCCTGGTGCGTTCCGACGCCGTCGACGTCATAGTGATCGACTCGGTGGCCGCTCTGGTTCCCAAGGCGGAGCTGGAAGGCTCGACCGGCGACCAGTTCGTAGGCCTGCAGGCTCGGATGATGAGCCAGGCGCTGCGCAAGCTCACCGGCATCGTGGCCAAGAGCAGGACGACGGTGATATTCATCAACCAGTTGCGCATGAAGATCGGCGTGATGTTCGGTTCGCCCGAGACCACTCCGGGCGGGAGGGCGCTGAAGTTTTACGCGTCCGTGCGGATAGACCTGCGCCGCATCGGCGGGATCAAGCAGGGCGATCGGGACATCGGCAACGTGGTCCGAGCCAAGGTGGTCAAGAACAAGATGGCCCCGCCCGCGCGCAAGGCCGAGTTCGATCTGATGTTCGGCACCGGCATCTCCTGGGAGGGCTCGGTGCTGGATGGCGCACTGGCGCTGGGACTGGTTACCAAGGCAGGCGCTTTCTTCTCCTACGAGGACACCAAGCTGGGCCAGGGACGCGAGAATGCCAAGCAGTTCCTCAAGGAGAACAAGGACATCTGCCGCAAGCTGGAGAAGGCCGTGCGCAAGGCCGACAAGGAAGGCACGCTCAGCGTACCGACGCGAGCCAAGGGGCGGAAGTAGTACCAGGGACAGAGACGCGCGGGTTCGAGACGCGGGGCGGCCACCGGTCGCCCCGCGTAGTATGTGGTCAGCGCGTGCGGCGCGTGCGGCGGCCGCTGTCGAAGACCAGGCCGGCGAGGAACACCAGGATTCCGAGCACGCCCAGCACCGGCCCTCCGGCCAGCATCATCACGCCGATACCCACCGACTTGCCGTGGCGCGCGACGTTGTCGTAGACCTCCAATTCGGCCTTGATGAGTTGCGCGCCGGCCGGCGCGGGAGGCTGGGTCGCGGGCCCGGCGCCACCGGCCGCGCTACCCGGTGCGGGAACGGGCGGGGTGCCGGTGGTTGTGTCCGGCCTGATGAGCGCCTCCACCTTTATCTTGTCCTGTCCCTTGACGTCGAACTTGGCCAGGTTGTGGCGGATCCGGGCGGTGCCCCCGGACTCGGTGAGGTCGTCTTCCAGAAAGACCCGGGTGCCGGCGTCCGAGGACAGCGGCTCCTTGCCGGTGGTGACTTCGGCTCCATCCGGGGTCTTGACGCTGTAGCTGAAGGGGAACTTGTAGACAGCAGCGTACTCGGTGTTGCCTTCCATGCCCTTGGTCTTCTTGACCTGCGCGGGTTTCAGCTCCAGGACCACCGAGACCTGGCAGGCCTTATCAGGGCTGACCGCCAGCACCTCGGTGGTCAGCGGCGTTCCCGCCCTGATCTCGGTGGCAGTGACCTTGCGGGCGTCCATCGCCTGCCAGATCGTGGCGCCGAACATGGCGAACGCGCCGGCGAATATCAGCACCCCGGCGATAAACATGAGGCAACCGAGTTTCTTCATCATGGCGGATTCTCCGGCAAAGACTCTCGCAGCATAACAGCGCTGTACCCGGCGGTCAAGTTCGGGCCGCCGGGCCAGGTTGTGCGACTAGACCTTCACCGGCCCGCGGCCGACGGTTTACGAACGGAGGCCGCCTACCGGCGTGCGGCGGATGCGGTCTGTGCGGGGGCGGGACCTGGCGAGGAGCCTGGAGTTCGGGAGTATCACTCCTCCCCGAATTTGCTTTCGACCAGCCTTGCCAGGTTGGCCAGGCACTCCTCGGCGTCCTCTGCGCCGAAGCACCGAAGGGTGAGCCGGGTGCCCTTCTCGGCGCCAAGCATCATCAGGCCCATGATGCTCTTGCCGTTTACTTCCTCGCCTTCCTTGAGCAGCAGGACCTCGCAGTTGAAGCGGCTGGCGGTTTCGACGAACTGGGTTGCCGGGCGGGCGTGCAGGCCATACTTGTTCTCAATGGTGAGATTCTTCTCAACCGCCCCGTTATCACCCATTTGCGTCGGATGCCCCCTATTCACCGTGACGTTCAACCAGATCCATCAGCGCCCGCGCCAGCTTGGGTGGGCTGTGCCAGGCGGGGTTCGTGGGGTCAACCACGTCTTCCCTAATGTACTGATACCCGTTGGTTTCTGCAAGTTCCTCTTCGGCTCGGAGCATGCGCCGGCTCTTGCGGTTCCTGAACTGCTCAAGGGCGTCGGTGCCGGGATTGCCGGAGTTTATCAGTATGTAGTTGATGAACGGAATAGAGACGTGCTTCTCTATGGCCGCGATGTGATCGGCCAGGCCCATGCCCTTGGTCTCGCCCTCGACACTGGCCACGTTGGCCACGTAGACGCAGGCCCCGCGGCTGGCGGCGATGGCTTCCGGGATTCCGGGTATCAGCAGATTCGGTATCACGCTGGTGTAGAGCGAGCCCGGTCCGACAATAATCAGGTCTGCCTCGCTGATCGCGCGGACGATCGCCGGGTCGGCCTTGCCCGGGCCGGGTTTGAGCTCCACCTTCTCGATGGGTTTGGTCGATTCGCTTATCAGACGCTGGCCGGTGGTCTTGGTCCCGTCGGAGTGGGTGGCCACCAGGAAGATGCTCTCCAGCGTCGCGGGAAAGACACGGCCGCGGATCGAGAGCATCCGCGAGGCCTGTTGCACGGCCTCGCCGAAGTCACCGGTGATGCGCGCCATTACCGTCAGAAACAGGTTGCCGAAGGAGTGGCCGCCGAGCTCCTGCTCGGGGAAGCGGTAGCGCAGCAGTCCCTCCATCAGCGGCGAGTCGTCGCTGAGCGCTATCAGGCACTTGCGGATGTCGCCGGGGGGAAGCATGTCGAATTCCTTGCGGAGCTTGCCGGAGCTGCCGCCGTCGTCGGCCACCGAGATCACCGCGGTAACGTCCGCGGTGTAGCTCTTGAGGCCCGAAAGCAGATTGCTCATGCCCGTGCCGCCACCGAGTGCGACCACCTTGGCGCCGCGGGCCAGGTAGCGCCGCTCGTAGGCGATGTCCACCAGGGTCTTGGAGGTGTCGCCCCTCTTCTGGAGCAGCTGGCCGATGGACTTCAGCAGGCGGTAGACGCCGGCGAAGAAGACGGTGCCGCTGATCGCGTAGCCCAGGGCGGCCACGCCGACGGCCTGGGCGAAGTTGGTGCTGTCCCCGCGCAACTGGAAGAGCGCGAAGACCAGGAAGGTGGTCGCCAGGCAGGCCAGGAATACGCCCAGGAAGATGACGACGATCCAGCGCTTGATCTTGAGGCCGGGATACAGCCACCTGAGGGAGCGAAACATCCGGCTTTGTTCCTCCTCAGCCGGTTGCTGTTGAACGGCCGGCTAGAGCAGGAGAGAGGTGAAAGGAGAGCGGGGAGCTGTGGGACCTCTGGAATTGCAGAACACTCAAGAATATACCTCCAGCTTCCGCAATCTGTTGTCCGGCGGTCTCCTATCTACCTCTCCTGTCGAGTCAAGGTGGTTGCCGCTCAGCTGCCGGAGGAGAGCTTCTCGTCGGCCTCCTTGAGCAGTCCGGCAATCTCGTCGGCGTCCTTGGCGTCCTTGAGGAACTTGCAGAAGACGTCGTCGCGCAGCAGTTTGGTGATGTAGGCGAGGGCCTCGAGGTGCAGGCCGCTGGCCTCCTTGTTGCTGAGCAGCAGGAAGACCAGCTGCACCGGCTCGCCGTCAAGGGAGTCGAATTCGATGCCAGGCTTGGAGCGGCCGAAGGCGGCGACCAGATCCCCGACCGAATCGTGCTTGGCGTGTGGAACGGCCAGGCCCTGGCCGATGCCGGTCGAGCCCAGCTGCTCGCGGGCCATCAGCGCGGCAACCAGACCGTCGCTGTTGGCGGACTTGACCTTGCCGGCGGCGGCCAGCGCGGCAACCAGTTCGGAGATGGACTCCTCCTTGCTGGTGGCCGCAAGCTCGCTGATGATTGCCTTGGGGTCGATCAACTCGTAAAGTTTCATCTTCGATTTTCCCCGGGAGCCCAGATTCTCTGGCGTCCGTCCGTGCTGCTGCCGGACTCAGTCCTCCTCGCCGAGAAGGTCGTAATCGTCGACCTCTTCGGGAGGCGCCGAGCCAGTGGCCGCGTCCTTGAACTTGCGGATTTCTTCCGTCTGTCCGCGCACGCGCTTGTCGCGGCGCGATTTGAACTTGGTCAGCTGTCGCTGGAGCTTGTCGGCCACCAGGTCGACGGCCGCGTAGAAGTCGGTGTGATCGGTACGGGCCACCACCGACTTTCCGCCGGCCACGTGACAGATGGCCTCGACCGTGCGGCCCTCCTTGGGGGCCGGCTTGAGGATTACCTGGATCTTGGTGATGCGGGAGACGAAGCGGTCCATGCGCGAAAGCTTGTCCTCGATGTACTCGCGCAGTGCGTCGGAACTGTCAATCCCGTGACCGTTGACGGTTATCTGCAAGGATTGTCCTCCACCCATGCCACAGTGCGGCCGGTCGCCGTTGGAAATGCCAGTATAAGCCCGTCGGGGGGGCAGTCAAGGACAGGCCCTCTGGTGCCTGTCCCCTTGTCACCCTTGGCCGGCTAGAGCCCTTCGGGTCGGGAACGAGCGATGATTACCGCCCGGTCGCCGGGCTCCAGGGGGGTCCCGGGCTCGGGCAGCAGCAGGCTTTTCCCGCCGCGGCGCAGGCCCACGAAGGCTGCGCTGCGGCGCTCGCAGGCCGCGGCCAGTTCTCCGGCGGTCGTCGATTCCGAGGGCAAATCGACGATGTAGAACTGCTTGCCCTCGGTATTGCTGGTCAGCTCCGCGACCACTTCGTGCACTCCGGGATCCTGCAACTCCTGGACTACCAGCTGGCTGCTCAGTGACTCCGGGCAGACCACGCTGTCGCAGCCGGCGCGTTCGAAGAACACGGCCCGCTCCGGGTCCACGCAGTGCACCACGGTAAACACCTCGGGGCACAGGCGTTCGATCGCCAGGGCCACCGCCAGGTTCTTCTCGTCGGTGTGCGCGGGGTCCGCCAGGTCGGCCTGGATCAGCGCCACCCGCGCCTCGCGGAAGTTGGCCTGTTCCAGCACCGACTCCCTTGAAGGATCGCCGCGCACGAACTGCACGCCGCGGCTTCTGAGCTCCGCGGGGATCTCCTCTAGATCGGCGTCGACCAGCACCACGCCGGCGTTGCGGGTGGAGCTGTCGCTGCTCAACTCGTCCAGGAGCTTGAGGGTCGGTCCCAGCCCTTTGTAGCGGCAGACCAGGATGTGGTCCGAAATGCGGATCTGAGTCATTCCCTGAACCTCCTTGAGGCGGGACTCCATGATCGCGGTGGCCAGCAGCGAAAGCAGGTAGCCGAGGATGCTCACCCCCAGCAGCATGGTGGGCACGCCCACCAGCAGCCGGCCGGCGCCGCTCTCCGGGAAGTAGTCGCCGTAGCCCACGGTGGTCATGGTTACCACCGCCCACCAGGCCGCGTCGGTCCAGATCAGGTCCGGTTTGGCGGCCACCTCGAAGTACATGTAGCCGGTGGTGGAGTAGACGAAGATCGAGACGAAGAAGATCAGGGGCGCCAGCCACTGCCGGGTCAGAAGGCGTCCGGTTCGCCTGAACAGCCGGAAGAGGAGCTCAATCATCACGGCTGCGCTCCTCGTCCCACACGGCCTTGAGCGCCTGGGCCCGGGTGGCCACCCCGCTGTTGGACCAAAGGCCGGTCCGGGCCTTCATGGCCCGGACCTCGGCCTGCGCGTACTTCTGCACGCGAGAGAAGTCGTAGCGGTTGTAGACCAGGGTGAGGCCGCGCCGGACCAGGGTGAGCCCCACGTCGTCCTCGCCCAGTTCGAGGTAGGCCAGCAGCCGGCCGCGGGTGTCGGTACGCGGCTCTCCGATCGCCAGGCGGGCGTCGCGGTCCAGGTAATTGCTCTTGATGTAGTCGACGCAGATGGTCCCGTAGTGGCTCAGCAGGGGGTCGTGCCGGGTGGGATCGAAGGACTTGATGCCCAGCAGGCGCACCACCGTCTGGCGCTTGTCGCGACCGACCACCACCACCTCGTCGCCGTCGATGACCCGCTCGATGCGCACCCGGTCGCCGGTCTCGAAGAAGTCGGTCTGGCGCCGGCGGATGCTGCGTCGGAAGCTCTCGGCGCGGACCAGGAAGAAGGTCGAGGCGACCAGCAGCACCAGCGAAAGGGTCAGCAGCAGGTTGCGGGTCATGAAGCGAGCCAGGCCCAGCAGGGCCCTGCGGGGCGACATCCGGCTGCGCGCTGTCCGCGGGCGGGCCGTCACGGTCGGCCACCGCCCCGCCGGTGGACCGTGCTCTCGACCCTCTCGGGGCGCAGTTCTTCGCGCAGCGCCTCCAGGGCATCCTCGGGCCTGGCGCTGCCGCAGGAGAAGACGTCCACGGCGGCGTAGTCGTTTTCGGGATAGGTGTGCACCGTCGCGTGGCTCTCGCTCAGCAGCATCATCACCGTGACTCCGCCGCCACCGCCGCAGAAGGTGTGGCCGCGGACCCCCAGCACGTGAAATCCGGCGCGGTCCAGCGCGCGCCGCAGGAGGTCGGTGAGCCCCGCTTCGTCGGTCAGCAGCGGGGAGTCCACGCCGTGCAGATCGGCCAGCAGGTGCCGGCCGGCCGGCGAGGCCAGACCGGTGTTCTCCGAGGTCAGGGTTCGGGGCCGGGCAGTCATGATTCCCTCCTCACTCGTAGAACTGGCCGTAGCCCTCGCGGTAATACTGGACGAGGACCTGGGTGTTCAGGCGGTTGATTTCGGTCGCCAGCGGCTGCATGTCGCCCGGGAATGCGAAGAGCCGCGGCAGGATCTCGGCGTTCAGGTAGCGGGTGGGCACCTTCACCCTTGCCCGCGAGGCGTCGAGCTTCCCGGCGCTGGCCAGCGCGAAGCCCCACACCCCGAAGGAGGGCACGTTGGCGTGATAGGGCAGGACCTTCAGGCGGGCGTCCTCACCCCTGGCCGGGACCGGCACGTCGGCGAGGGTGTTTACCACGCACCAGTAGGCCTTGGACGCGAAGTACGGCGATGAGCTCTGCACCGCGAGAATACCGCCGGGCGCCAGGCGGCGGGCGGCGAGGATGAAGAAGCTGCGGGAGTAGAGCTTGCCCAGTTCCAGGACGCTGGGGTCGGGCAGATCCATGATGACCACGTCGTAGCTGCGCTCACAACTGCCCACGTACTTCATGGCGTCGAGGTTGTGCACGTGCACCCGGGGGTCCTTGAGGGCCCCCGCGTTCAGCTCGGTCAGAAGCGGGATCTCCGAGAAGATGCGGGTCATCTCCGGGTCGATATCTACCAGGTCGATGCGCTGCAGGCGCGGGTACTTGAGGCACTCGCGTGCGGCCATGCCGTCGCCGCCGCCGAGAATCAGCACGTTCTCGGTTTTGCGGGCCATGCCCATCGCCGGGTGCACCAGGCATTCGTGGTAGCGGTGCTCGTCGCGCGAGGAGAACTGGAGGTTGCCGTCGATGAAGAGGCGGGTGTCGTTCCTCCAGCGGGTGATCACCAGTCGCTGGTACCTGGTCTGCCGCGCGTAGACGATCTCGTCGGGGTAGACCTGGCTCTCCAGGAAAGTGACCAGGTGTTCCGAGCCGATCGCGCCGCCGAGCAGCAGCAGGCTGGCGACCGCCAGCCCGGCGCGCACCCGCCCGGGGCGGCCGATTTCCGAACGGAAGTAGGCCAGCCCCAGCCAGCCCACCCCGACGTTGAGCAGTCCGGTGAGGAACGCCGCGCGCATCAGGCCGAGATGCGGCACCAGCAGGAAAGGGAATGCCAGCGAGGCGACCAGTGCGCCTATGTAGTCGGCGGACATCACGTTGGCCACCGTGATGCGCAGCGATTCCTTGCGTTCGCGAAGGATGCGGATGATGATCGGGATTTCCAGCCCGATCAGGGTGCCTATCGCCGCGGCCACCGCCACCATTACCGTCGTGTAGGTCGAGGTAAACGTGAATGCGGCGAAGAGCAGCAGCGCCGAGAATCCCCCGAGCACCCCCACGGCGGCCTCGATGACCACGAAGCTTCGCAGCAGGTCCTGCTTGAAGAACTTCGACAGGAAGGACCCCACGCCCATAGCCGAGAGGAATATCCCGATGACCAGCGAGAACTGCGTGATCGAGCTGCCCATCAGGTAGCTCGATACCGCGCCGGCCAGCAGTTCGTAGACCAGCGAGCAACTCGCCACCACGAAGACGCTGGCGAGCAGGACGGTGGAGTCCCGCCGGGGCATGCTCTTCAGCCGGGGACTATTCGGCCTTCTTGACGACGGGCGGCGCGACCGTTCCCGGCTTGGCTGCGGCAGCCTGTTTTGCGGGCGCCGACGGAGACATGATCGATGCGCCGATGATTATGGCCAGCCCCACCATCATCAGCCCGATGATCAGTCCCAGGGCGATGTTCTGGTCCTCTTCGATCTCCTTGCGCACCGAGAAGGGCGTGAGCTTCTCGATCAGGAAGTACGCGAAGACGAAGAAGAGCAGCCCGACCAGCGAGTAGACCACCGTCGAGATGACCTGCGGCAACTGGATGTCCGAGAACAGTTCCATGGATTCCTTCCTCCTTCTTGCCGGGAGACGCGGCCCGGTTCCGCTATTTGCCGCCGTAGCGGCCGTGGGTGCGGCCTCTACCGCCGAAGTACATGAAGTAGGGGCGTCGCCGGCGGACGCCGGGGTGGTGCGTGCTGCCGTGGCGCACGCTGGGCGACTGGCGCTGGGGTTTGGCCAGACCCCAGCCCGCGGCGCTGGCCCAGACCACGCCGGCGGCGAAGACCGCCAGGAGGGCTATCGCTACCTTGCTGAACATGATGAGCGTTCCTTTCCTGCGAGCCTAGTCGTCTTCCACGCGGGCGGCTTCGAACTTGCGCCGGCGCACGAACTCGAGAACCGGGAATATCAGGCAGAAGATCAGGCCGATCACGAAGTAGCGCTGCAGCCACACTCCCTGGGTGACACGGATGGTGACCGTCTCGCGACGCGGCGTGGTCCCGTAGTTGCCCTGGCCCCCCTGGCCCTGCAGCGCCAGGTAGTATGTGCCCGGCTTGTCCACCAGGAAGACCTCGCTGTCGCTGCGGCTGCCCTCGGACCAGCTCTCGCCGCCGGAGTACCCGTGGTAGTAGGACATCTCGCCCGAGAAGGTCACCACCGGTTCCTTCTGCTCGTCGAGCAACAGCGCGTCGAGGTATACCCAGGAGTTGTCCACCGGCGCGCTGAACTCCACCTGCATGATGTTGGCCTTCTCGACCTTGATGGGTGCGGACAGGAAGCCCTGGGGACTGTCGGTCTTGAGGTACATGCCCGGGCCCGCCGCGATGACGTTGGTTTCCCTGCCGGGGAGCATCGAGCCGACCAGCATTACCAGGAAGAGCGCGGCACACAGCCCGAAGGCCCAGGCCAGGTGGCTGCGCCACCTGGGCGTCGAAAGCGGCTGGCACTTGCCCACGCCGATCGGGCGCGGAACGCTCTGGAGCCCGAAGGCCTCCTTGACCGTCTGGGGGACGACGTACTCGCCCACCAGCCACTCCAGCTCCTTGGCGCTCCACTCCGCGGAGACCATCAGCGGCGGGGCCACCGCGTCGAGGTAGTTCATGGTGTCGCCGGCCTGGGCCTGGTAGGAGAACTCGCCCTCGATGTAGCTGATCCTGGCGGCGGACTTCTCCACCACCTTGAACTGCTTGCCGAGCATCCGGAAGCGCTGTCCGACGAAGGCGTTCTCGGCGCCCACGCCGGGCTTGTTCTTGGACTTGCGGAAGAAGACCCAGTGGCCCTCGTCAAGCTGCAGCCAGGCGTAGCCGGCCTGGGGGTTGAACAGCAGGAACTCTTCCCACTTGTCGACGCCATCCTTGAGCTGCAGGCGGCCGATGACCTCCCAGTCAACGCCCTTGAGCTTGCCCTTGTCGCCGAGCTTCAGCGGCGCGTGGGGACGCTGGTCGGTCAGGATCTTGTTCAGAACCTCGTGCTTGTCGGACTCGAGGTTCAGCACTGATCCGCAGTAGCTGCAGCTGATCATCTCGGCCGCGTTCATGTTGCGAACCTCGATGGGCGCGCCGCAGGAGGAGCAGCCGATCCGCTCGGCCTTGACCCGGGCCTGGCGCTTGACCAGGCGCCTTCTGGCCCGCCTGGCTACCGGCGGCTTGCCGCTCGCGGCGGGTACCTGCCTGGCCACCGGCGGCGCCCCCTGCGGCTGCTTTCCCGGGTTGTCGAATCCCATCTTCCGCGCGTCGTTTGCCTGGGGCATATCTTCACCTCACGCCTGCAGTTTCGGTTGCGCCGGTCATGCGTCTGCCCAGTCGGCCATCTCGCCGTCCGGCCTGGGGTTGTCCAGTTCGAGCTCCGAGGCGTCGATCCAGGTGCCTCGGAAGACCTCCGGGCCGTCGGCCGAATACTCGACGGTTACGGTGGTCGCCTCGCTGGAGGCGTCGAGGTAGGGGAACTGCCGGTCGATGTCCAGCGGGAAGGGCAGGCTGCCCTCCACGCTCTCCAGCGAGGCCACGTCCTTCTCGTCGACACTGAGCGCCTCGCCGGCCACCTGCAGAAGTCCGCCGGGGCTGATCTCGTCGAACGCGGGGATCGGTCCGGGATGCTCCACCGGGGTCTCCAGGCAGAACTCCATCTCGTCTTCGGAGATCCAGATCTCGTCGTCGTGTTCAGAGCGCAGGAACCACTCCTCCCAGACGCTGCCCTCGCAGCGGTACTGGATGCGCCCCATCACCCGGAAGTCCTTGCCGCGAAAGGTGCCGGTGGCCCCGACGTAGAGCGGGCTGGAGGTGTCCACCAGCATGCCGACCTTGCCGCGGAGTTCGACGAGCTCGTCCTTGAAGTAGAAAGCGCTCTCGCAGTAGTCACAGACAGCCATGGCCGCGAGCCGGTCCACGTCGGCCGGCGCTCCGCAGGAGGGGCACTTCACGTTCTTCCGCAACATAGCGCCCTGCAGGATAACGTGGCGAGCAGTCGAGGTCAACGCCCTACATCGTTACACTTGGGCGCTGCTTCTGTAACCGCGCCGTCTCTCCCGCGGAAGTTCGAAGACGGCTTCGTCCATGTGGTGTATGATGGGGTATGATTATGATCCGGATGCGATGCAGGCGCCGGCTGCGCTCCAGCGGGGCTGCAGGCGGGTGGCCACCGGTGATCCGGAAGGAGAGAGCATGCGAGTGACAGCTGCGACCCTGGCGACGTTGGCGCTGATCTGGACGGCCCTGCGGGCACCCGCGGGCGAAGCCGAAGGGGGCCAGGATACGGCTGGCAGGACCTTTGCCGTCCGGGCCCGGGACGATCTGCAGCTGGAGCTCTCGGCCGACGCGAAGATCGCCGGCGTGCGCCTGGCCGGGCGGGACCTGAAGCCGCGCCGCGAGCCGGCCTTCAGCGTGAGCGAGGTCCAGCGTCGCTGCGGGACCAAGCTGCGCCTGGGCGCGGTTGTCGGCACGGTGCGGCCCATGCAGGGGCGGCTGCATCTGGAGGGCAAGGTCCCCAACGCCGCACTGGAAGTCGAGGCCGACTTCCGGGCGAGGGGATCGGGCCGGCGCGGCTATATCGAGGTCGACGGCGTGGTTCGCGACCTCAGCGGCGCGGACCGGGCGGTGGAAGTCACCTTCAACCTGCCGCTGGACCTCGAGGGCTGGAAATGGCACGACACGCCGTTTCGCACCCGGACCGTAGAGAAGGACAAGCGCTTTCCGGTGGTTCCCGAGGACACCGAGTGGATGGCCAGGAAACGGCGCGGTTTCTGGCGCCGCAACCCCGACAGGAAGATGTGGATCCCGGTCAACCGCCTGCCCTGCTCGGCGGTGACCAGGGAAACGGCCGGGCTGGCCCTGGCCTACCCGCTGCACGAGCCGCGCGTGTTTCTGATCGGGGCCTCTGCCCGGGGATACTCTATCAGCTTCGCCCTGGGGCTGACCCCGGCGACGAAGCGCTCTCCGTCGCGGGCCGGCTTCCGGTTCGTTATCTACCCGGTTGAGGCGGCCTGGGGGGTACGATCGGCACTTGACCGTTACCAGCGGTTCTTTCCGGAGCTCTACGCCAGTCGGGTCTCATCTCGCCACGGTAACGCCGGGCAGTTCCGCACCGTCAGGAGCGGTGGCTGGCCCGAGAAGATGGAGGACTTCGGTTTCGTCTACGGCGAGAACGACTTCCAGTGGTACGACGGCGAGATGACCGAAGCCGACGCTGCCGCCGCCCGTCGACTGAAGCTGGAGAGTTTCCACTGGCGTGGAGCCTGGTACTGGTTTCACGAAACGCCCAAGAGCTTCTCGCCGGACAGGCAGCTGGCTCTGCTCAAGGCCCAGGCCGAGGGCCGGGCCACCGGCGCGCACGGAACCAACAACCAGTTGTGCGGCTGTCCCGACCGGATCAGCGCGCGCGGCGCCTACAACAGCTACATCGAGAACCAGAACGGCAAGCTGGAGCGCGCCCGCCAGCCCCGGGGTTACGGCCAGTGGCTGATGCCCATGAACATGAACCCGAACCTGCCCGGCCCCAGCCGCGCCTCGCTGGCCCTTGACTGGCAGTACCGGTACATCAACCTCTGGGACAAGCCCGGATTCCGAGGGCCGACCAACTTCGCCTGGGACGCGCTGGACGACTTTGGCGGGTTCCGGGCCCTTAACTTCCGCCGGGCGCACTTCGCCTACGAAGACGTGCCGGTGACCTTCGACCCGGAGAGCGGGCGGCTCTGCCAGGTCAACGGCTTCACCCACTGGGCCTTCGCCAGGAAGCACGCCGGCATGGTTCGTCGCCGCGGCGGCCTGATCATGTGCAACTGCAACCTCATCGGCTCGGCGATGTTCTGCGGGCGATACATCGACGTCTTCTTCCGGGAGCGCTACATCCGCAAGCACAGCGACGAAATGCTCTTCCTGTACCGCGCGCACGCCGGGCGCAAGCCGATCTGTTTCCAGGGCGGGCGTCTTCCGCGCGACGCGAAGGCCCGCGAGGCCGGCATCCGGCGGGTGCTGCTCTTCGGCACCGCCCCGGGTACCGCGCTGCGGGACTACGAGCGTGAGCTGTGCCGCAAGTACATGCCGGTGCTGGCCCGCATCGGGGCGGCCGGCTGGCAGCCGCTCACCCGCGCGCGAGCCGAGGGCCTGCTCGTAGAGCGCTTCGGCAGCCGGCCGGGCGGGCTCTTCTTCGCGGTCAGGAACACCGGCAAGGAGAAGGTTGCCGCCCGCCTGCGGGTCGAGTCCCAGATGCTCGGACCCGCGAAGGGCCGGGGCGAGCTGCGTGTGCGCGAGATCGTCGAAAAACGCGCAGTGACGTCGGGCCTCGATGGCGAAAGCCTCGCCGTTAGATTCGAGATCGAGCCCGGCGAAACGCTGGTGCTGGAAGTGCGCCCCGCCGGGGAGTGACGCCGGCATCGGCTGCGGGGGCCGCGGACGGCCTTGCCGGCTGTCCCGGTCTCGGAGTGAGCCCTACTTCTCCTTGGCCGGCGCCGGCTTCTTGCTTTCGTCCGGCTTTCTCTCGGGGAAGAGCCTCTTCCTGAGCACCCGCTTGTAGACCCGGTTGACCGCGTGATTGTGTTTCTCGGCCTTCTGGAGGCACTCCCAGGCCTTCCAGTAGTCTTTGCTGCGGTAGTAGGCCACCGACATGTTGTTCCAGGCCTGGCCGTAGGCCGGCCTGATCCTGGTGGCCTGCTGGTAGGCCTTGATGGCCTCTTCCAGTCTGCCGAGCCGGGCCAGCGCGTGCCCGCGGTTGTTGTGGGCCTCGGCGAAGGTCTCTTTGGCCTCGCCGGCCTTCCTGAAGAACTCGACGGCCTCGGCGTACTTCTTCTGCGATGAGCGGATGAGGCCGAGGTTGTAGAGCGCTTCGGCGAACGAAGGGCGCAGCTTGAGCGCCTCATTGAACTCCTTCTCGGCGTCCTTGAGCTTACCGGCCTGCAGCAGAACGTTGCCCAGCACGTTGCGCACGTCGGCATCGCGGGGGCGCAGGTCGCGTGCGGCCCTGCCGTACTTCTCGGCGGCGGCCAGGTCCTCGCCCAGCGTGCAGGCGGCCACCAGGTCGTAGGCCGCCCAGAAGTGCCGGGGGTTGAGCTTGAGCACGCTCTCGAGCTTGCCGCGGCGGACCTTGGGGTCGGACTCCGCCCGGGCTTCGAGATATCCCAGCAGGTTCCGCAGGCGGCGGTCCCTGCCCTTCTTCCTGGCGCGGGCGTAGCGCTCGAGCATCTCGGCGCGCCGGCCGGCTGCGGTCATCAGGTCCTGGTACAACCGGTGGGCTACGATGCTGGCGGCATCGTACTTGAACGCCTCCTCCAGTTTGCGGAGGGCCTCTTCGCGCTTGCCGGCAGTGGCCAGGCTGGAAGCCTCGGCAGTGTGTCTGGCGGCCAGCGTCCTGCGATTGACCTTCTGTCCGCCACGCGCGACCGGCAGCGCGAAGACCAGGAGAAAGAGAACCGGCCCGCAGAGGCGAGCCGGTGAGACTGTATTGCGCACCATTGCGGCGGTCAGACCACCTTCTTGATGGCCTTCTCCATCTTCACGAGGTTTCGACGGTGGGCCTTGAAGGCCTTGGCGCAGAACTCCGCAAACCTCAGGAAGGCCGGATTGCTCAGCGCCTTTCTGAGATTCCTGGAAGCGGTCAGGCCGACCTGGTCGAGCTCCGCGGCGACCTTGGATACCGAGGCCTCTTCGCCCTCGACGAAGAAATAGATCGGAGGAACGCCCAGGACCTTGGCGAACTTCAGGAGCGTTGCGCTGCGAAAGCCCTGCAGTCCGTTCTCCAGGCGCGAGACCTGCGCCTGGGACAGGCGCACCTTCTTCGCGAGGGTGACGGTGGTCAGGCCCATCTTGGACCGCAGTTCGCGAATCTTCTTGCCGATCGCCTTCTGATCCATTGTCGCCTCCGGTGTTGGAAGTACTGTCCGGCTGCTCCGCTGCAACGGGCTCAGCTGTACGTTTAGAGTAAGAATTATAGGACGCGGGCACCGCGTTTCTACTGTAAATTTCCCTTTCGGTGCACTTGGCAGGTGCCCGCAATGCGAACAGTGCCGGCCTAAGCCCTGCAAAAAGGTGGTATAGCATAGCCCGGAAACGCCACAGATTGCCGGAAGCGCCTCATGCCCGGTCGCCGGACGGTGCACTTCCGCCCAGTACGCCGGTGATTACCTCGCCGAGATGCGCCAGTTCCACAGGTTTGGCCAACACCTCCACGCAACCGGCCTGGCGGCAGTCGGCTTCTATCTCGTCGGTCACGTAGCCGCTGACCACCACCACGGCGACCGGTGAATCCACCAGCTTGAGGCTGCGAATGGTCTCGACTCCGTTGACGCCAGGCATGTTTATGTCGGCGACGACCAGGTCGAACTGCTCGCGTGTAGCCCTGCGGAAGCCCTCCAGGCCGTCGTGGGCGACCTCCACCCGGAAGCCCTGGCTGCGAAGATAATCGGAGAGCATCTGGCGGAAGCTCTCCTCGTCGTCGATTACCAGTATGCGGCGCGAAGGCGTTCCCATCAGAAGCCCTCCATGATGTTTCCGCCGCTTCCGGGCTCGAGGATCGGGCGGACGATGCCGATTTCCTTTTCCCTGGAGAGGTTCACGCGTTCGGGCTTCTCGAGGGGTTCCTGCTTGCGGTACATCACGCTGACTATCGGACGGGTGTAGTTCGACTCGCTGCTGGAAACCACCCGTGCCGAGGACTCGTCGGAAAGCTCCACCCAGCTGCCGATCGGGAAGAGCGACACGCAGTGCAGCAGGGCCTTGACGATCTCGGAGTCGAACTGCCCGCGCGAGGCCATCAGCACCAGTTGTTCCATGGCCTTGTAGGGCAGCATCGGCTGGCGCCATGAACGTCTGCTGGTCATGGCCTCGTAGACATCACAGATCCCCACGATCTTGGCGAAATCGTGGACCACACGGCCCTTGCGACCCTTGGGGTAGCCGCTGCCGTTGGCCCGTTCGTGTGACTGGTATGCCACGATCGGGATCGTGCCGGCCAGGCCGCTGCGGTGCCCAACCAGGCTCTGCAGCATGTCCAGCCCGAAGATCGGGTGGCGCCGGATCTGCATCATCTCCTGGTCGGTCAACTTGCCGGGCTTGGAGACGATCTCCTTGGGAACGCGCAGCATGCCCACGTCGTGAAGGTAGGCGGCGTGGCCCATCTCCAGCACCAGCTTGCGGTCGTAGCCCAGCGCCGCGGCCACGCTGATGGAGAGCACCGTGACGCCCAGGGAGTGGCCCAGCAGGTAGTTGTACTCGGTCTTGAGGTTCGAGAGGTTCAGCAGCAGGTCGCGGTCCTCGATCAGGGCGCCGACCGCTTCGCGGGCCAGCCGGCCGATTCGCTCTTCGGGCACCTCCCTGCGTTCCTCGAAGGTCTTGAATATCTTCGCGGTGTTGCTGATGGCCGACTCGTACATGGCCATGTAGCCGTCCTTGGTCTCCTGGCTGCGTACGGCCAGGGGATCCGGGCGCTTCATGGACTCCAGCAGCGGGGTGCCGGTGCGCGGTACGACCAGCTCGCCTCCGGCGTCTATCATCCTGTCTATGGCTTCGGGCGTGCAGTCCTCGGGGGCGATGCGCCGCGAGTCGTCCACGCAATCGTTGACCGGCGCCGGCCGCGGGGCGTTGAGCTTGCGCATCGCGCGCCGGAAGGCCTGGACCGCGTCGAGCCCCAGTTCCGTGGTGCTCTTGCGTACGTAGATCCTGTCCACGCCGCGGCGGCGCAGGCTGCCGGCCATGCGCTCACTGATCACCGCGCCGGCCTCGATCAGCAGCGCTCCGCTGCGGCTGAAGACCGGCTGGGTCATGCGTTGGCCGATCTTGATCTCGTCGATGGGGATGACCAGGTTCTTGGCGTCGAGGATGAACTCGCCGGGGTCCTCGCCGGGTTCCGGGCGCAGGACTTCGGTGATGCCCGATTCCTCGAGCAGCCCGAGCGTCTCCCCGGTGAGCACTGCCGCGGCGCCCAGCAGCATCTCGCCGCTGCTGTGGTAGATCGGGCGATCCAGGGCAGTGCCGGGCTTGAGCTGGGAGAGCTTGAGTTCCTCCATCCGCCCCGTCCCCTCAGACCTGGAACTTGACCGCGCCGCCGACGACGGTCAGTACCGCGCGGCCCTTGAGCTCCCACCCGGCGAAAGGAGAACCCATCCCCGGGGTACGGAACGCCGCGGGATCGACGTACCAGCGGCATTCCGGATCGATCACGGTGACGTCCCCGGGCGCGCCGGGGCGCAGCGTTCCGCGCGGCAGCAGGCCCATGGCCGTGGCCGGCCCCGCGGTCATGCGGTAGATCACGGTGGCGAGGTCAAGCTGCCCGGTGTCGACCAGGCGGTCGAGCATCAGCGCCAGGGCGGTCTCGAGCCCCAGCATGCCCGAGGGCGCCGAGAGAATGTCGGCCTCCTTCTCTTCCGGTGCGTGCGGGGCGTGGTCGGTGGCCACCGCGTCGACGGTGCCGTCGCGCAGGCCGGCGGCCAGCGCGCGGCAGTCGTCGGAAGTACGCAGCGGGGGGTTGACCTTGAAGACCGGGTCGCAGCCCGCCAGGGCCTCGTCGGTCAGCAGGAGGTGGTGGGGGGCGGCCTCGCAGGTGACCGCCGTCCCGCGCCGTTTGGCTTCGCGCACGAGTTCCACCGAGCGTGCGGTCGAGAGATGGCAGACGTGGAGTCGGCCGCCGACCTCCTCCGCCAGGCGCAGATCTCGGGCCACCGCGATCTCCTCGGCGCTGGCCGGGCGGGCCGGCAGGCCCAGCTTCACGCTCATGGGGCCCTGGTTCATGACCCCGCCGGCAACCAGCTCAGTCTCTTCGCAATGCGCCAGAATCGGCAGGTCCAGCGGGCGGGCGTACTCCAGCGCCTGCTTCATCACGCGCGAGGATTCGATCCAACTGCCGTCGTCGCTGAAGGCCACCGCGCCGGCCTCGGCCATGGCCCGCAGCTCGGCGAGTTCCCTGCCGGCGCGTCCCCGGGTGACGCAGCCCACCGGAAAGACGTTGGCCATCCCCGCGCGGGCCGCCTGCATGTAGACGTGGGCTATTGCCGCCGGGGTGTCCAGCGGCGGATCGGTGTTGGGCATGGCCAGCACAGTGCTGAACCCCCCGGCCACCGCCGCGGCCGACCCGGTTTCGATGGTCTCCTCGTGGGGGTCGCCGGGCTCGCGCAGATGCACGTGCAGGTCGATCAGGCCGGGAACCACCAGCAGGCCGCGCGCGTCGAGTTCCCGCTCGGCGCGCAGGCCGTCGCCGATTTCCGCGATGCGGCCGCCGGAGAGCAGCAGGTCGCAGACGGTATCGAGATTCTGGGCGGGGTCCAGTACCCGGCCACCGCGGATCGCCAGGTCAGCCATGGTCCGTGACCCCTCCCAGCCCCGAGACCAGCCGCAGTACCGCCATGCGCACCGCAACGCCGTTGGTCACCTGGCGGAGAACCACCGAGCGCGGGCCATCGGCGACCTCCGGGGTGATCTCCACCCCCCGGTTGGTGGGGCCCGGATGCATGACCACCAGCCCGGGCTTGCAGCGCTTCAGCCGCGCGGCGTCAAGGCCCCAGGCCCGGGAGTACTCTCGCAGGCTGGGCAGGTAGCTCTGCTCCATGCGCTCGAGCTGTATCCGCAGAACGTTGACCACGTCCAACTCGGGGAGAATCGCGTCGAGGTCCTCGCAGATCTCGACGCCGAAGCTCGCGAACTCGCGCGGCACCAGCGTGGGCGGGCCGATCAGGAACACGCGCGCGCCGAGGGCCTTCAGCCCCCAGACGTTGCTGCGCGCCACGCGGCTGTGACGGATGTCGCCGAGTATGCCGACGGCCAGTCCCTCGATGCGGCCGAGCTCTTCACGTATCGTGAAGATGTCGAGCAATCCCTGCGTGGGGTGCTCGTGCTGACCGTCGCCGGCATTGACTATCGAGGCCTGCGTGCGCCCCGCGAGGATCTGGGGCACGCCGGGCGAGGAATGGCGCACCACGAAGATATCCGCGCCTATGGCTTCGAGGTTGAGCGCCGTGTCGGTCAGGCTCTCGCCCTTGTTCACCGAACTGGTTCCGGCCGAGAAGCTCAGCAGTTCCGCGCCGACGCGTTTGGCGGCGGCGGCGAAGGCGTTGGCTGTGCGGGTGGAGGCCTCGTAGAAGAGGTTGACCACGGTCCTGCCGGCCAGGTCCGACAGGCGCGGCCGCTGGCCGACAGCCACCGGCTTCATTTCCCGGGCCTCGTCAAGGATCGTGGTGATCTCTTCGCGGGTCAGGCCTTCCAGGGCCAACAGGTGCCTGCGGCTCCAGCTCAAACCGGTGCGTCCCCCAGTGCATCCAGAATTCCGGCGGCCTCGCGGACCGCCTCGGGAGCATTCTCCACAGCGGCACGCTGTGTGCAAGTGTAGGCCCGCCGGACGGTTGTGAAGGCCTCGTGGGAAGGAACCGCGGCTGCGCCGCGGGGAGGATCTGCCAGCAGTGCGCGCTCGACTTGCGCCAGCAGCAGGGGTACGCCCGACCCGGTCCGGGCCGAAATCCTGAGCGCCGCGTGGGGGTGCTCGGGGGGCGAGAGGTCGGACTTGTTGCCGATGGTCAGAAGCCTGCCCGAAGATGCCGCGCGAAGGCGTTCGATCTCCGACTCGGGAATGTCTGTCGAGGGGTCGAGCACCAGCAGGCAGAGGTCCGCACTGCGCGCGCTGTTCAGAGCAAGCGCTTCCGAGCGGCGGGCGAGTTCCCCGCTCGCGCCCGACCCCAGGCCCGCGGTGTCCACCAGGTCCACGGCCAGGCCGTTCAATGCTATCGAGGCTTCCACCGCATCACGAGTCGTACCCGGATGCGGCGAGGTGATTGCCCGGTCGGCACCCGCCAGGCGGTTGAGCAGCGTGCTCTTGCCGGCGTTGACCGGTCCGATCAGCGCAACCCGGTGGGTCTTGAGCAGTTGTGCGAGGCGTTGCGATTCGGCCATGACCGCATCGAGCGCGGCGGCGGCCCTTTCGGCCCCGCCCGGGGATTCGAGCAGCGCGCGCGTCCTCTCGATCTCGGGGAACAGTTCGTTGCGCGCGGCGGCCAGCGCCGTTGCCTGGCGGCGGGTTCGCGCGTTGCCGAGAGCCTCCCGGAACTGTGCCTCGAGTGCACTGACGCCGGGCCCGCATCGAAGCGCGCCGCGACACAGCCCCAGAGCCTCGAGGCGTTCGGCGGCTGCGCCGGCGGCCGCTCCCCCGGCGTGGCAGTTGAGTTCGAAGCGTTCGGAATGCTCTGCGCGAGGAGGCAGGCAGGCGACGATGACCTCGTCCAGTACCGAGCCGTCCTCGGCCTTCATGCGGCCGTAGGCCATCTCGCCCGGGCGCAGTTCCGCCAGGCGGGAGGATCCGATCGCCGAGGCCAGTACCTGGCGGACTGCTCCCCCCTCGAGGCCGAAGACCGCGATGCCGCCTTCGCCGGGCGGGGTCAGCAACTCGAAGACGCCCGCGGCATCGCAGCAAGGCCGGCCGGACGGCTGGTTCGAGGGCCCGAGGACCGCTCCAGTTCTGCCGGGGTCTTTGCCCTTCCTGGCTTCCATTCCAGATCCCGGCCTTCCAGCGCTTCAGATCTCGTCGAGCGCAGCCGCGACGAGGCCCTCGAGCACGAGATTCGGCGCATGTGTGAACCGGGTCTCGCACAGCGGCAGGAAGAAGCCTGCTCCGCCACCGGTGGCGATTGCCCCGGTTCCGTCGCCGAGCGCCGCGCGGGTTCTCTGGGTCAGTCGATCCACCGCGCCGGCCAGGCCGTGGCTCAGCGCCGCCTCGACCGCCTCGCGCGTGTTCCTTCCGGGGGGAAGGCGCACCCCGACGTCGCCGTCCAGCTTCACACCGGCGGTGCCGGCGGCCAGCCCCGCGAGGCACAGCCGCGGTCCGGGGAGGATCGCGCCGCCGACGAAGCGGCCGTCGGCGGTGACCGCGTCCACGGTAATCGCGGTGCCGAAGTCGACCACCACAGCCGCGCTGCAACTGCGATGTGCCGCCACGGCGGCGGCGAGCCGATCCGCGCCGACGCGGTCCGGTTCTTCGACGTCGATTTGCAGCGGGACTTTGAGATCGCGTCCGAGGAAGCGCACGGCCAGGCCCAGTTGGTGCCTGATGGCCCTGGCCAGGGCGTCTTCCGATCCTGGTACGACCGAAGAGGCGACGACCATCCCGATCCTGTCGGATGCGGGCGGTTCCGCGAAGAGCGAGGTCTTCCCCAAATCGGCGACGGGCCAGGAGCCGCAGTGTTCGAAGCCCCGGCCGTTCCACAGCCCCCAGCGCGCCGTGGAGTTGCCGATGTCGACTGCCACGATACTGTTCATCGCCGGCGATTCTAAGCTCGTGCCGGGGGCGGTCAAGCGGGATGATCCCGGGCTCTTCTCTCAGGTTCCATTCAGGATGTCGATGTCCCGGTCAGGCCGGCCAGCGGCAGCCGTTGTCCCGCGGCCCGAAATGCCTCGTGCTGCGACGGTTGCCATGGCGGGCCGCTTGACACTCCCGGTGGGCGGACCTAGAATCGCCGCGTTGATGGCCAGAGAGAGCTTGAGGCCACCCGATCGGATTCGCGGAGACGCCCGTTTCGCGGAAATACGCAAGCGGGGTGCCCGGGCCGGGGACAACCTGCTCTTCGTCCGCGCGCTCGGCAACGACCTGGGGCGGTCCCGCCTGGGGCTCGCCGTGGGCAGGAACGCGGGCCGGTCCGTGGTGCGCAGCCGGTTACGTCGGATGTTCCGGGAGGCCTTCCGGCTGAACAGGGAGAGCATCCCTGCCGGTCTGGACCTCCTGCTCTCTCCCCGCCGGGGTGCGGCGGGGGCAAGCCTGGACGAGCTTGGCAGGTGTCTGGTGCGGCTGGCCGAGAAGGTGGCGGAGAGACTGGCATCCCGGAAGAGGAAGGACGGCGGATGAGCCTGGCGGCCCACGCGGCCTGCCTGCTGATACGCGGCTACCAGTTCACGTTCGGTCGCATGCTGGCCTTGCTTTCGCGCGCGACCGGACCGGTCTGCAGATTCACTCCGTCCTGTTCGCACTATACGCTGGAGGCCATCCGCCGCCACGGATTCTTCAAGGGCTCGGCGCTGGGCGCCTACCGGATACTGCGCTGCAATCCCTTCTGTCGGGGCGGCTACGATCCGGTGCCACCCGTGCCCGGGTCTCGGAGAGAAGATTGAAAGCTGACGATCGCAGACGATTCGCAATGGTCATGATCATGATGGCCGTGGCCATGCTGATCTTTACCTGGATGCAGCCGAAGCAGAAGCAGGAGCCGGCCAGACCGCCCGAGGCCGGCACGCAAAGGCCCCCCAAGCCCGGGAAGGTGAAGCCCTCGCCCAAGGTCAACCCCGAGGACATCGGGGGCCCGGCCGAGCCGGTTCACAGGATAGAACTGACCACCCAGGAAATGCGCCTGGTGATCTGTTCGCAGGGCGCAGGCATTGAGAAGCTTGAGTTGCGCCAGCACCATCCCAGCGCCGAGGAGGGGGACAAGCCCCTCGAGATCCTCGACATGCACATCCTCAAGCGCGGGCTCAACAGGGAGGAACTCGCCAGGCGCAAGCTGCCCGCCCGCCGCTCCATGGTCCTGACCGGCGTCAGCAACAGGCAGGACTTCGAGAACTGGAACTGGAAGCTGTCCGCGATCAACGGTAAGGCGGTGGCGACAGACGACGTTCCCGGTAAGGTCGACGTCGAGAAGCCCTTCAGGCTCGAATTCCGCGCGCGCCGCGGCGAGTTCGAGATCGTGAAGACCTACACGGTCTATCCCGCGGGCTTCGACCTGGACCTTGCCGTGGTGGTCGTCAATCACGCCGATGACGTGAAGCAGGTGAAGTACAGGCTGGTCGGGCCGGCCGGGGTGATCCTCGACGAGCCTGCCAGCCGCTACAGCTCCATCACCGCCATGCTGGCCGGCCGCGACGATCCCCGGGCCGGGGTGAGCACGCACACCGTCGCGGCTACCAAGGCAGCCGGCTACTGGAACGAGAAGGACTGGGAAGAGCTCGAGCTCAGCAAGAGCCACACCGAGTGGGCCGCCCTCCGGGGTCGCTACTTCTCGGCGATCCTCTACCCCGAGAGTCCCGGCCAGGTCATCAATGCCTTCGCCGAGCCGCTGGACCCCGCGGAGAAGGACGAGGGGCGCGCCAACCTGGCGGTGGGGCTCAAGATCAACGACCGCACCATCGACGCGGGCACCAAGCTCACGCGGCTTTTCCACCTGCGCGTCGGGCCGCAGCGCCTCGAGCAGCTCGAGGGATACGAGTACACTGTTGACGGCGGCAAGACGAAGGTCAACCGCGAGATGGTCCAGAGCATCGACTTCGGCTGGAGCTGGTTCGCATGGCTCTCGCGCTTCTTCCTGAAGATGCTGCAGTTGATACACGTGGTGGTGCCCAACTACGGAGTGTGCATCATCCTGCTCACGCTCTGCGTGAAGCTGGCGCTGCACCCGATCTCGCTCAAGGGCCAGAGGTCGATGCAGCGCATGCAGGAGCTGCAGCCGAAGATCCAGGCGATGCAGAAGCAGTTCAAGAAGGACCCCCAGAAGATGCAGCAGGCCCAGATGCGCCTGTTCAAGGAGGAGGGCGTCAACCCCGCCAGTGGGTGCCTGCCGCTCTTCCTGCAGATGCCCATCTTCATCGGCCTCTACGGGGCGATTCGCGGGACCTTCGAGTTCCGCCAGGAAGCCTTCCTGTGGATCAGCGACCTCTCGCGGCCGGACATGCTCTTCACCGTGGGCTTCTGGCCCCACCAGCTGAACCTGCTGCCGGTGATCTACGCCGGGCTGATGATCGCCCAGAGCAGCCTGCAGCCGCTCCCCAAGGAGGGACAGGCGCGCCAGACGGCGATGATGATGCGCTTCATGCCCCTGGTGTTCTTCTTCATAATCTACTCGATGCCCAGCGCCTTCGTGCTCTACTTCGCGGCCAGCTCGATCATCGGTTTCGTCGAGGGGCGGATCATCAAGCGCCAGTTGGCCAGGGCCAAGGAGGCCCGCGAGGCCGCGGCCGCGGGTGGCGTCGCCCTGAGCGCCGCCGTCGAGAAGGGCGAATCGCAGCCCGATCCCAAGGCCTTCTGGAAGGCGGAAGCGGAGGCCAGGAAGAAGGGCAAGAAGAAGCGCTAGCAGGCTGGCCTGCGGCCAGCCGCGGCTGAATAGCTGATGGCCAATGGCTGATGAACCGGGCATCCCCGGAATCCATGAATGCCCCGAACCCGTCGATGGGCGAAAAGGGTCGCGCCACCATCGCCCGTCGGTCGCCAGCCATGAGCGCGCGACCATCGTCGCGCTCTCGAGCCCTGCGGGTCGCAGCCTTCGCGCGATAGTCCGGCTGAGCGGCCCGGAGGCTCTGCGCATCGCGGGCGGGATCTTGCGGGCCCCCGGAGGAGAGCGACTCGAAGACCTGCCCGGGTTCCGGCACGTCGACGGCCGAATCCTCAGAGAGCGTTTTCCCTGCCGGGTTTACCTGATGCGTGCGCCGCGGAGCTACACCCGCGAGGACGTCGTCGAACTGCACCTGACCGGCAGCCCGGTAATCGCTGAGATGGCGGTGGAAGCCGCGCTGCGGGCCGGCGCGCGACTGGCGCATCCCGGGGAGTTCACGCGCCGCGCGGTCGAGAACGGGCGACTCAGCCCCGACCAGGCCGAGGCGGTAATCAACGTGATTCGCGCCCGATCGCGGGCCGAGCTCGCCGCGGCGGCCGATCAACTGGTCGGGACGATCGGGCGGGAACTCTCCGGCTGGCGCCAGGACGCCGAGGAACTTGCCGCAGAGGTGGAGGCCGAGCTCGACTACGGGGAGGCCCCCGGCGGTTTCCTGGACGAAGAGCAGGTCTGCGCTCGCCTGGCGGGCCTGTCGGCCGGGCTCGAGCCACTGCTGGGCGGTGCGGGACGTCCCTCCGAAGAAGATCGCGGCGCGGTGCGCTGCGCTCTGGCCGGACCGGCCAACGCGGGCAAGAGCCTGCTGTTTCGCAGGTTGACCGGTCGCGACGTTCTGGTTTCCGCGGATCGCGGCACCACGCGCGACGTGCTCGAGGCTCCGCTGTCGGTTGCGCCCAACGACCTGGTGCTGCTGGACACTGCGGGGCTCGGCGCGGCTCCGGGAGACGTGGAACTCCTGGCCCGCTCCGCCGCCGAGCGCGCCTGGCGCGGTGCGGATCTCATTCTCCTGGTGCTGGACCGGTCGACGCCTTTCACCCGCGAAGAGGTGGCGCCCGCCCTGGACGCCGCGACCAAGGCCGGGATTCCGGTTGCGCTGGTCCTGAACAAGAGCGACATGCCCCCCGCGCCGGTCGAGGAGAACCTTTGCGCTCTGTCAGACGGAACGGAGCCGGTACTGCGGGCCGAAGTTTCGGCATTCACGGGTGAGGGCTGTGAGGCGCTGGCCGCAGGCCTCGCGGCGCTGGTGTACGCGGGCCGGGTCGATCGCAGCGGAGGCCGGGGCACCGCTGCAGTGCGCCGCCGGGAAGTGATCGAGAACGCGCGCGAATCGCTCCGGAGGGCCTCAGAGGCGATCTCAGGGGGGCTGGGCCTGGACTGCGCCGCGGACGACCTTCGCGAAGCTGTGCGCGCAGTGGCGCTGCAGTTCGAGCCCGCCGCGGGCACCACCGACCTCGATGAGGCGGTGCTGGGCAGGATCTTTGCGCGCTTCTGCGTCGGCAAGTAGGGCTTGTTCCCGAACACGAAGAACACCGTTTTCCAGGTGGTAGGGACAGGATGCACGGGATACTTCGAGACAACAGGGGCAAGCTCCATTCAGGTCTTTCCTGTTCGTCGACGTAATGCGAAGCCCCCGGGGCAGGGCTTATTCGTGGTCTTCGCGGTGAATTGAGAAGAGCCGCCGGCAGGCCGTTCCTGTAACGGCCCGCTAGACGACGGTCAGGTTGTCGCGGTGGACCACTTCGTCGAAGCGCGCCTCGCCGACGATTGTGGCCAGTTCGGATGTCTTGCGGCCCTTGATCCTCTCGATGTCCGCCGCTGAGTAGTTGCTGACGCCCCGGGCGACTTCCCGGCCGCGGCGGGTGGTGATGGTCACCCCCGCACCGGCACGGAAGCGCCCCTCGGTGCGGACGATGCCGCTGGGTAGCAGGCTCTTGTGCCTCTCGACCAGCGCCCTGACCGCGCCGTCGTCGACCACGATTCTTCCCTCGGACTTCTGGGAGAAGGCCAGCCACTGCTTGCGGGCGGCGGGGCGTTCCTCGCCGGCCAGGAACCAGGTGCCGATCTCCTCGCCGTCGAGCACCCGGGCGAGCACGTGATGCTCGCGCCCCGGGGCGACCACCGTTTGGAAACCGCTCTTGCGGCCGATTCGTGCCGCCTCCAGTTTGGTGCTCATTCCGCCCACCCCCTCGGCGGTCTTGCCGGAGCCCACCAGGGAGTGGACGCTGCCGTCGATCTTCTCGACGTGAGGCACGACCGTGCCGTCCGCGTCGAGCAATCCCGGGACGTCGGTGAGCATCACCAGCAGGTCGGCGCCGCTGAAGCTGGCCACCAGCGCGCTCAGGGTGTCGTTGTCGCCGATGCGGATCTCGTCGACGCTGACGGTGTCGTTCTCGTTGATCACCGGCACGGCCTTCTTCTTCAGCAATGCCAGCACGGTGTTGCGGGCATTCAGGTAGCGCTGGCGATTCTCGAGCCCGTCGCGGGTGATCAGTATCTGCGCCGCGACCATGTCCTGCCGGCCGAAAGCTGTCTGGTAGGCGTGCATCAGCATGCCCTGTCCCGTCGCGGCCGCGGCCTGCAGCAGGGGCAGGTCGCCGGGCCGCTTCTTCATTCCCAGGGGCTTGAGCCCCGCGGCGATCGAACCGCTGGAGACCAGCAGCACCTCGCGGCCGCAGCGCACCAGCTCGGCGGTCTGTTTCGCAAGCGACCCGATGAACCTGCGGTCGAGCTCGCCGCCGGGGGCCAGCAGGTTGGAGCCGATCTTGACTACCACGCGCCTGGCGCGGCGGAGAACCTTGCGGGGCACGGCTGCGTCTTCCTTTCCGCATGAGATTCTAGCTGGCTGCGGGGCAGAAACAAGGCGGGCATGAGAGGCTCGCGGCCGGTTTCCGCTGCTCAACTGCCTGACTGCTCTCCTGCTCCAGCGGGCCGTTCCTCAACGGCCTGCTAGGGGCTGCCGGCCCAGTCGTGGTGCCGGCGGCGGTACCTGGCCGGGGGAAGGTCAAATCTCCTGCGGAAGAGCTTGGTGAAGTAGAGCACGTCCCCGAAGCCCACCTCCGCTGCGATTTCCTTGATGGGACCGGAAGTGGAGCGCAGGAGGTCGGCTGCCGATTCCAGGCGCAATCCCTGCAGGAACCGGCCGGGCGGGGCGCCGAACTGCTCGCGGAACTTCCGGCGGAAGTGCACCAGAGAACAGCCCGCGCCGAGGGCGCAACGCTCGAGGTCGGGTTCGGAGCCCGGATTCCTGCGCATCGCCGCGGCAAGCTCCTCGAGGGCGCCGGAAAGCAGGTCGCTCTTCTCCGGCGAGGGCCGGTGCAGTTCCAGGAGCAGTCCCTCCAGGAGGTGAACCGCCCGGACCTGTTCCGGCTGGGGTGCCTCCAGTGCCGCGAAGAGCTCCAGCATCCGCGAGCGGAACTCCTCGGGCCTGCGCGGTCGCGCCCAGGGCTCGGAGCGTGGCGGGAGCAGGCCGCCACGCAGCATGCGGGTGCTGCGCGGTCCTTCGAAGGACACGAAGTGGTGATGCCAGACCTCGCCGCGCAGGGCTCCGAACGAGAACAGCGGCCCGGGCCAGGTCCACCAGGCCACCGGCGCATTGAGGATCCGCTGGCGCGAGCCGTCCATGGAGAACCCCACCCGGCCCGAGTGCGCGTAGTCCAGCACGCAGTAGTCGAAACGCTTGCGGCACCAGGCGTCGCACCCGGGGCGGTCAAGGTGCATTCGAAAGGCGAGGCCGTCGAAATATCGCATGATCATATCGTCTATAAAATGAAGCACTCTGTCAATAGACTGGGGGTGCGGTCATGGACTATATTATCAATAAGAGGGCACTTCGCCCCGCACCGGGAGGACTCTTCGTGAGCACCGCGACAACGTACGAGAACAAAGTGGACCTGGCGGCCTGCATGGATCGCCTCGAGGCGGCCATCGACCCGGAGTGGGAGAACCGCAAGCTCGAAACCTGGAAGCGTTTCCTGGATTTCGAGCCGTTCGAAGGCGGCTTCCGATTCGGGGAGGCCACCGGCAGCGGCTGTGAGCATCTCGGCTGGCCGGGGATCCCGGTCAACGAGGCCATCCGCGATCCCGAGAAGATGCTGGCGCGGCAGCTGGGGATGGTCTACCGCGCGACCTGCAGGGGGTCGCACGAGGTGCCCAACATCCGCTGCAACTACGGGACCGGGATCCTCTCGTCGCTCTTCGGAGCCGAAGTGTTCTGGATGCCGGACGAACTGGACGTCTTGCCCACCACCAGGGCCTTCGGGGGCGGGAAATGTCTGAATCGCCTGCTCGAGGCCGGCGAGCCGGACATCAACGCCGGCTGGGGCGCGCGGGTCTTCGAGACCGCCGAGTACTTCACGGAGCAGCTGGCGGCCTACCCCAAACTGAACGAGACCGTCTGGATCTACCACCCGGATCTGCAGGGGCCGATGGATATCGCCGAGATGATGCTCGGCGGCGAGCTGCTGCTGGCCTTCTGCGATCGCGCCGACGACGTCAGGGCGGTCATGGAACTCGTTACCACGACCTACATCCGGTTCCTGCGCAGGTGGTTCGAGATCGTTCCCCCGCGCGGAGACGGGAAGTACATGGCCCACTGGAACAGGTTCTTCAAGGGCCGGGTGATGCTTCGCGACGACTCGCTGGTGAACCTCTCCCCGGAGATGTACGCGGAATTCGTGCGGCCCTGCGACCAGCGCATACTAGACGAGTTCGGCGGCGGGGCGATCCACTTCTGCGGGAAGTGCGATCACGCCATCGGTCTGATGAGCGAGCAGCGCGGCCTCACGGCCGTTAACCCCTCCCAGCCGCATCTCAACGACGTGCGCAAGCTCTACGACGCGACCATCGCGAAGGGCATTGTGCTCGATACCCCGGTGAAGGTTGCCGATATGCCGGGCGCCGACTTCAGCCGGGGCCTGCTGGCGCACTGAGACCGGCGTTCCGGAAGACCGCACTCCTGAAAATAGCTTGCGACAGAGCCTCTCGCGAGGAGACTTGTCCCGTCGCAGTGTTTCTTCAGGGGTGCGCCATGGGGTCCGGCAACCGGGATTGTTCGTCATACGCAAGAGGAGATGCGCTCTAGTGGCGGCGCGCCGCTCGCTGGCCGCGTGCCTGGATCTCGCTCGCCTGGCCTGCCGCGAGGCGCGCAGGGCCGGTGCCGAGGCCGCCGAGTGTTCCGCGGGGCTGGGGCGTTCGGTCGAGGCCGAGCTCGAGGAGAGCCGCCTCAAGGGCACCACGCGGCACAGCGGCGAATCCCTCTCGGTGCGCGCCTACTACCGCGGCGGGCGAGGCTCCTTCGTGGCCCACGTGCTCAACGAGAGGACCGCGCGGGATGCGGCGCGGCGTGCGGCCGCACTGGCGCGCGCCGCGACCGGCGACCCGGACTGGAGGCGCCTGCCTTCCCCCCGCAAGACCGTCGAGGTCGCCAGCCTCTTCGACCGCCGGCTGGCCAACCCGCGTGCAGAACTGGTGCTCGGCGCGGCCGAGGAGATGCTGGACAACGCGGAGCAGGAGGCTCCGGGCTGCAGGGTTTCAGGCACCGTTTCGGTGATCGCCAGCCGTGCGGCCTTCGCCAACAGCAGGGGCATCGCGCACACGACACGCGGCACCAGCATGAGCGCCGGGTGTCTGGCGGTGGTGCGCAGGAACGGCAGGCACGGTTCCTACTATGATTTCGACATGGGTCGGCGGCTTTCGGACGTGGATGTCCCGCCTGTGGGCGCCAGCGCGGCGCGCGGTGCTTTGCGTTACCTGGGGGGGCGCAGCCTGCCCAGCGGCGAGATGACCGTGGTCCTCGGCCCGCTGGCCGCCGCGGCGCTGGTGGAGTCGGTGGTGGCCGCCGCCAGCGCCGAAAGCATCCAGCGTCGGCGCAGCTTCCTGGTCGGCAAGCTCAACAGGCGCGTCGCCTCGAAGCACCTGACGGTGATCGACGACGGACTGGTGCCGGGCGGTATCTACAGCTCGGGCGCCGACTTCGAGGGCGTCCCGCGCCAGCGGCTGACGGTGATCGAAAACGGCGTGCTGCGCTGCCACCTGCACAACACCTACACCGCTGACAAGGCCGGCACCAGGAGCAACGGTCACTGCGCCGGAGGGGGTTGCGCGCCGACCAACCTGCGCCCCGAACTCGGGGAGCTGACCGCCGCCGAGATTGTCGGCGGGGTCGAGCGGGGCCTGTACATCAACTCCGCCTCGGTTGCGCCCAACCCCTCCAGCGGCGACGTCTCGGCGATGGTCGACTTCGGCCTGGCCATCGAGAACGGCAGGCTCAGCCACCCGGTGGCCAACGTCAACGTCGGGGGGCACGTCTTTGAACTGCTCGCTGGGATTGATGCGGTCAGCTCCGACTGCCGCGAGGAGCCCGGCTGCATATTGCCGACGATCCGCATCGCCAAGGCGCACGTGAGCGGCTCGGCCTAGCAGGCCGTTGAAAGACGGCCTGCAGAGCAGGAGAAAGGTGAAAGTAGAAAGGAGAGCCGTGGAATCTTTCACATTGCAGGACATAGACCGCGAGATCGCGGCACTTGCCTCTCCTGCCTTTCGACTGCGCTCAAGGCGCTTCCACACAGAGGCCCTGAGCTCGTGTCGAAGGGCGGTCTACTCTCTCCTTTCTCCTTTCTCAGACTCGGTGCCAATGGCACCTTTCTCAACGGCCTGCTAGGTTTCCGTAACCCTCCGAGCTTTATTGACTTGGAACCGCAGATGAGCGCGGATTCACGCAGAGATGCCGGTCGCCTCGAATACACCTGTAAGCTCTGGGGCGGTTAAGCAGTCTGTTAGATGGGTGTGCGAGGGCCGGGGACAGCGGTGAGCGCAGAGAAGACCGGAGAGCTCGAGAAACTCTTGCGGCGCGCGCGGGACGGAGACTCCCGCTCGATGGGGGCGATATTCGCCCGTTACCGCGGGCTGGTCGAGGGCGTGTGCGCGGCGCGGCTGGGTCGCTCGGACCTGCTGGCCGACGCGGTCCAGGAGGTCTTCCTCAAGCTGATGCTCTCGGTCCGGCAGATTCGCGAGCCGGGGGCACTGGCCGGGTGGCTGGGTCGAGTAGCCCGGACCACCGCCGCCGACCTGGCGCTCAAGGAGTCGAAGAAGCCTCGGGCCGAGAAGCTGGTGACTCCCCGGCAGGCCAGCTCGCCGCTGGAGCAGGCCGTCCGCGACGAGCGCGGCCGGCTGCTGATGGAGACGGTGATGGACATGAAGCCCGAGTTCCGTGAGGTGCTGCTCCTGAGGTACCTGCACTCGCGGAGCTACCGGGAGATCGCCGAGGTGCTCGGCGAGCCGGTGACCACCGTACAGGTCAGACTGCACCGTGCCCGCAAGCAGCTGGCCGGCAAGTGGAAGGAGTGAGGCGATGTCCTGCGAGAGGTTCGAGCAGATCATCTCCGCGGCGCTGGACGGCGAGGCCGGCGAGGGCGATCTCGAGGAACTGGGCGCGCACCTTGCCGACTGCCAGGCCTGCCGTTCCTACCGCGCAGCACAGCTGGAGATCGACGGCGCCCTGGAAGTCGCCCTGGCCGAGTGGCGGACGGCTGCTGCGCCGGTAGCTGCCGCCCGAGAGCCTCGAGGCGCGCGACGGATCGGCTTCGCCGCCGCTGCGGCGATCCTGGTCGCCTCGCTGGTGGGCGGTGCCCTGTTTGCCGGCTATCGCTGGGGACGGGGCAGCGCCGGAGAGAAGCCCCGGCTCGCGGAAAACAGCAAGCCTGAGGGCACCGGGAAGCCCTCGGGTTCTCCGTTGCGGGGGGCCTACTGGGTGCGTGAGGGCGAGCCGGTACCTGTGGCCGACGGCCTGATCTGGGATCGCGACCGCGGCCTGCACTCCGCCAGGTACTTCAAGAACCACAAGGTTCACACCCTGACCCTGCCGGGCGGCGAGGAACTGCAATGGACCACCACAGACGACGAGGTTCGCCTCGTAGGCGAGAACGATTGACGATTCAGGGAGGCATGTGATGCTGATCAACGCGAAGCGCATACTCTTGCCACTGTTGTTCGTGGCGATCCCGGCATCGGCCGGCGAGTTGGACGTCGAAGAAGTCAAGCCGGTCGTGAAGAAGGCCGAGGCGGTCAAGAAGTACGGCTACCTGGGCGTGACGCTCAAGGCCGTCTCCAGGGAAGTGGCCGAACACCTGGGGCTCGACGACGGGCGCGGCCTGATGATTGACACCGTCCAGAAGGACTCGCCGGCCGAGAAGGCCGGCCTTGCCCCGCGCGACATCGTTCTCAAGATCGACGACCAGATCATCTTCTCGCTGGAGCAGCTCAAGAAGCTGGTGGCGTCGATCAAGCCGGGGACGGGCATCACGATCCAGCGCATCCGCAAGGGCAAGACGGGCACGGTGAAGGCCGCGCTGGGCGGCACCGCGCAGCGTTCCTGGGGTCGGCGCGGTGCCGAGGAGGTGCAGATGTGGCGGCGCTTCCTGGCTCCCGGAGGCAAGCCGCAGGGCGGCGTTGTTCGCCCGGGTGCGGGCGGGCCCAGGGTACTCTTCCGATGGCGCGATCCCGGCAAGGGCTGGAAGCACCTGCAACCCAGGGAAGGCGACTGGAAGGAACTGGAGAAGACCCTGGACAGCTTGAAGAACGATGTGCCCGCCGCCGCCCGCAAGGCGCTCGCGAGGGCCATGGAGGAGTACAGGCAGGCGATGGAGGCCGCCCGCAAGGCTCGGGACGCTGAGAAAGGCGTCGAAGGCAAGACGGACGAGGTCGGCGGCGCGGCGCCCGCCTTCAGAACCATCACGCTGCAGTCCGGCGATTATCAGGTGCGCGTGAAGAAGGGCGCCGACGGCAAGCCCAGCGTCTCGCTGGAGGAGAAGGAGAAGTCCGTCTTCACGGACGTCTCCGAAGAGGACCTGGCCGCCAAGCTCAAGGACCTGGATCTCGCGGCGAGAAAGCTGGTCGAGACGGCCCTGGACGCCTTCAAGAACGCCAAGGGGTCGGGAGTCAGGATCATCACCAGGACGAAGTAGACCCCACACAGAGTGCCGCAGCCGCGGTACTCCCCACGGGCAGGCGGATTGAGTTCTCTCGATCCGCCTGTTCCCGTCTCGGGACTAGCTCAGCGCGGCCATGCTGCCACCGAGGATCATGAACATCACCAGGTAGCCGATCATGCTCAGGCAACATCCCAGGAGGAAGCCGCACAGGCTCCAGACCACCAGGAGGGCGAAGCCCTCGCGCTTGGTTATCCGGTAGTTCTTCGCCAGCACCGTGCAGTTGGCCCAGATCATCATCAGGATGGTGGCCAGCCCCACGACGGATCCGTAGATGACTGAGGCAATCGGGTAGTCCATGGCGAAGAAGAAGACCGGCGACACTACGATCAGACCGCAGAGCATGACCCCGATGCTCGCCAGATAGGTGAAGAAGACACCGCGGAGAGCGCTCATGAAGGTAGGCTTGCGAATGTGAAACTGTCGGCGCATCAGCCAGCTGGCGAGCCACAGCATCAGGCACTCGAACAGGAAGGAGAAGGGCAGGCTGATGAGCGAGGAGATGACCTGACCGACTATCTCCGCCGTGCCGGGAATCGGCTCTTCATCCCCTGGCGCATGGGGCTTGGGCTGCGGTGCGGGGCGGGGCTGCGGATCGGGCTCGGGTCGTTTCGCGGGTCCACTGGCCGCCGGGATGAAGATGCGCCGTCCGACCTTCAGGTTGCGTTCGTCCAGGCCCGGGTTGGCCTTCTTGATGCGCGTCCAGGCGTCGGTGCGGCCGTAGTAACGCCGGGCGATCTTCGCGAGCGTATCGCCGCGCCTGACCTTGTGCCAGCAGGGAGGCTTGCCGCGCTCGCCGGCGCGCGCCGCGCCGCAGAGCGCCAGCATCAATATCGAAAGTTGCAGATACGCGTGTGCTCTTCTCATGCCCACAAAGTACTCTAGGTGCGCGAAGGGGCCTAGTCAATGGTTCAGACTGGAGACCGTAGGCGCCTCGCCAAAGGCATGTTGATGAACATCTCTTTGAGGGGTTTCCTACAGTCTCCAGTCTCCGGTCTGCGGTCTGGATTAGAATTTCCGCAGCCGGACGTACAGTTCCTGGCCGGTGCGGGGTTCGCGGACGATCAGCAGGAAGCCGATCAGCGTGCAGAGGCTGAGCGTGGCGCCGACCACGAATACGCAGAGGTAGCCGGCCGAGTCGTGGGCGTCGACCAGCCAGCCGCCGATCGGCGCCAGGGCGAGAGAAAGCGCCATGCTGGTGACGTTGCGGCCGAAAGACGCCTTGACGGCGTCTTCGTCGATTTTCGAGGCTGTGTTTGCCCGCTCCATTCGCGTCCTGAACCTGCGTCGCTGTTCCGAGGCGGGATTATGCGAGCCCGGATGGGCCGGGCGCAAGCTCATTTCCGTCTGGGGTGCAGGCACTAAGGACACTTGCCTTTTGGGGGTCTGGCGAGGTAGACTACAGGACCGGAACGGGACGTCATTGTGATGACCTCTTTCGTGGAAGGCGGTTCCTAAGCTATGGTGGATAAGAGGCCTGAGAACCACAAATGGCGTAGGCTGGCCCTGGTGCTGGCCGCGCTGCTGCTTTTCCTTTCCGGGGCGTTGCTGGGCAGCGGCGAGTTGACCGAACCGGACTTACTTGAGGGCTTCCTGGCCGGCGACACGGCCTCGACACGACCGGACGATCGCCGGCGAAGCGACAGGGGCCACACTCCTCCCCAGGAACCCCGGGCACCCTGGGCGGGCGCTGCGCGTGGCGACGGCGCGGATGCGATCGCCGGCGCGGTTCGCACCGGGGACGGTTCGATACCGCGCGGGCTTCGGGCCCGCCCCGGCGCCGAGCCGCGGCCTGAGTCTCACCGCGGAGGGCCGGGAAGCGACCCGGAAAGCGGCGTCGCACCACTGCGCGGCGGCGTCGAGTCGCGCCGGGCGCCGAACCGCGGCGGCGGTGAACCCGCCTCCGGCGACGACAGCGCGCCTGCCGGCTGGGGCGGGGCCACCTGGCCGGGCGAGGTCCTGCTGCGTCCGTCGGGCGGCGTGAGCGAGAGCAGCTTCGCGGCCTTTGCCGAATTTACCGACTCGGAATTCGACCCGCGTCTCAGCGGCTGCCTGCTGCTCAAGGAACTGCCCGCCGGCGTGGAGGAGAAGACCTGGGCCGACTTCCTGGAGAGCGAAGGCCTGGCCCGTTCCGCTTATCCCAACTTCCGCTGCTGGCCGGCCTGGGTGCCCAACGATCCGGACCTCGGCAGCCAGTGGGCGGTGGACAAGATCAACCTCACGGGGGCCTGGGACATCACCCGCGGCAACGCCTCGCTGGTGATCGCGATCTGCGACACCGGGATCGACACCGATCACCCGGACCTGGCTGCCAAGATCGTGGCCGGGCGCAACACCGCCGACGACCCCGAGACCGCGAACGTCGAGGACATCCACGGCCACGGGACCGCGGTTGCCGGCATGGCCGCGGCGGTGACCAACAACGCGGTCCAGATCGCGGGCGTGGCCCCCAGCTGCCAGATCATGCCGGTGAAGATATCCAACCGCGCCGACGGTGAGGCCACCCTGGCGGACATGGTCGACGGCATCGCCTGGGCGCACGCCAACGGGGCGCACGTGGTCAACTGCAGCTACAACGGCGTGCCCGACACCGACTTCTACGACGCGATGGACGACGAGGGCGTCAACTGCGACGCCAGCGGCGCCGTACTGGTGATGGCCGCGGGCAACAACAGCGCCGACATGGGCGACGACAAGCCCTGGGACCGCGTGCTCTGGATCGGCTCGACGGACAACGCCGACGCGCTCAGCAGCTTCAGCCAGTACGGTTGGGCGCTGGATCTGGTGGCTCCCGGCGAACTGGTTCACGTCAGCGCTATGGGCGGCGGCGATGCCGTGACCGCCAGTGGCACGAGCTTCGCCTCGCCATGCGTGGCCGGGGTGCTGGGGCTGATGTACGACGCCAGTCAGTTCACGCTGACCCCCGCGGAGTACCGCGCTGCGCTTTACTCGACTTGCGAGGATCTGGGCGCGGCCGGCAAGGACGAGACCTTCGGCTGGGGGCGGGTGGACGCCCACGCCGCGGTGGTGGAGGTCGGCACCCCGGTGGCCCGTGCTTCGGCCAGTCCGGACCGCGGGCCGGCCCCGCTGACCGTGAAGTTCAGCGGCAGCAGCAACATGGACGCGGTGAAGGCCATCACCTACACCTGGGATTTCGGGGAGGGGGGAGCCGCCAGCGGCAAGACCGCCACGCACACCTACTCGGTGATCGGGACCTACACCGCGACGCTGACCGTCGAGGATTCCGAAGGCCTGAGCGACACCGACAGCGTGACCATCAAGGTGGAGTACGGCAACGTTCCAGAGAACATGTGGATGTGGGAGGGCCAGCGCGTGAATTACCGCTTCGCCCCCACCGGCGGTGTCAATCCGCCGACCGTGCTTCTGGCAGCGGGCAGCCTGCCTCCAGGCATGTCTCTCAGCAACAACCGGCTCACCGGCAGGGCGCGCAGGCGCGGCAGCTGGACTTTCACCGTCTCGATCGACGACGGAGTAAGCACCCCGAGCGACAGGACCGTCCGGATCCGCGTGACCCGCAGGGGCTTCGGGCGGTTCCGCAGGTATACATGGCGCTGAAGACTCTTACCTCTCGCATTCGCACCCGCTTCCCGCTGCTCTTCCCGGCACTGCTGGTGCTGACGTTGTTGAGCACCGGCGCGGCCGGCGGAGAGGGGCTCTTCGGCGAACCGCCTCCCGACGGAGAGAAGTCCAAGCCGGTCGAGAGGCCCGTCGAGTTTGTGCGCCCCGATGCGGAAGCTCCGGCGGATGAAGGTCCGGGGCACTTCTACCGCCGCCTGTGGCTCAGCCTGGATCTTGACCATCGCCGTCGCAAGCTGCGTCCGGTGAAGGTCAGGGACCGGTACGAGGACAACGTCGGCGACTCCAGCTTCGAAGAGAGTCTGGACATGGACCTCTACTCCAGCGAGGACGATGTCCGCACCACCACACTGGGGCTGACCCTGCACTGGCGGCCGTGGCAACGCCTGGAATTGCACGCCGGGGTGCGTCGCCCGTTGTACGGCAAGTCCAAACACACCAAGATCGAATACGACGACGCGCCCATCGCCTCGCCTGACCTGGACTTCGCCCACGGTGCCTCCGTTGAGCTGGCCGGGGGCGCGGGCTGGGAAGCGCTCTTCTTCGAAGAGGGACCGTTGCGCAACTTCGGGCTGTGGGTCGGTACCGAGTTCCGCGCGGGATGGGGCGACGACGTGCGCAGCCCGGACGACGACGACGAGTTCGACCTCGACGGCAACGACGAGGTCGACTACGACGCGGATTGGCAGGCGATCGACGTCGAGACCCGCGTCTTCGGGCGCTTCAACGACACCTTCGAGGGCGTGCTCACGGTCTACGCCGGCGTGGGACTCGGCTGGTTCTTCTACCACGAAGAGTGGGACGGGGTGTTCGAGGGCGGCGAAGAAGTGGAGCGCATGGAATTCGACTACCGCGAGCAGAACCTGGTCTTCGGCTCCGCGGGCATGCGTGCCGAGCGCGGCCCGATCGTGGTCGATGCCGGATGCCGCTACGGCGGCGAGTATATGGTCTTCGTCAAGATCGGCTGGAAGTTCTAGGCCCGATGGTCGAAACCAAGTCCGAAGGCCCGCAGGGACCCTCGCGCGTCGGACCGGTCGCGCTGGTGCTGGTCCTTTCCGCCGGGGCGGGCATCCTCGCCGGCGTGCTGATCCACAGCTATCGCAGCGCTCGTGAAGCCGAGCAGAACCGCGAGGAATACGAGAAGCGCCTGGTCGACCTCGAGAAGAGGTACGGGGACCTGGCCAAGGGGCCCCCGGCCGTCGATCCAGCCGAGCGGATGGCCGGAATGCGCGCCAGCAAGGCGGAGCTCTTTCGCCGCGACTACAAGAACATCCTCGGCGAGGTCAAGCGCATCACCGGCCTGGAAGGCGCCGCCTGGGAGAAGGCCGAGGCCGTGCTCCAGCGCCACTTCGAGCCCATGGACCGGGCGCTGGACTCCTTCGAGAAGTCCCCCGGGTGGCAGCCGCCCAACATCCAGCGGGTGATGGCCAGGCGCGTGCCCGTAACGCTCGAGGAACTGCGCGCGGCGATGAGCTCAGAGGCCTGGGGAAAGTTCAACGCCTGGCGCAGGCCGAAAGCGGGCACCGCGGAGATCTGGCGCCGTCCGCGCTATGCCTACTTCCTGCTGCCGGAGGAGTACCGTGCGGTCACCGGTGCCAGTGCTTCGGCGCTGCGCTGGAACCTGGCTTCCCCCAGCATCAGGAAACTCTGCTCCCGGTTGGGCCTGCCGCGTCACGAGCAGAAGGAGCTCGAGGCGGCGCTTCGCGACCATCTCAATCGCTACACCGCGGCGGTGGGCGGACTGGGCGCGGGCGCGACGCGGCCGGCTGACTCCGAGAAGAGGATCGCCGCGGCGATCAAGCTCACCGAGGACAAGGTGGGCCGACTGCTGGGGGCCGAGCGCTTCAAGACCTACGTCGAGTGGCGCGACGCCCTCGAAGAACCCGCGCGTGGCTACTTCAGGCCGGGTCCCGCACAGGCCGGGAACGGCGAGGTCGCTCCCGCCGAGTAGGACATCCGGCCCTCTATCTCGGCCACCTCAGGAAGTAGTAGTAGGCCATTCCCGCGCACTCGCGGGCGATGCCCCAGGGTTCCTTGCGGAGCCGGCGGGTCTGCCTGCACGGCACCGTCCGGGCCCGGCGCAGACCCGCGCGGTCGGCAGACATGCGCAACCGCGGCAGGTGATAGTAGTGGCTGACCAGCAGGACTTCGCGCCAACCGTAGCGATCGGCCAGCTTGCGGGCATTGACCACCGTGGCCCAGGAGTTGACGCCGTCCTCGTCGAGGATGATGTCGCACTCGGGAACTCCGTGGTCCATGGCCAGCCGGCGGCAGACCCGGGGCTCAGACACTCGAGTTCCGTCGCGATAGCTATCGACTCCGCCGCTCATGACTATCTTGCGGACCACGCCTCGCTTGTAGAGCCTGATCGCGGTCATGGCCCTGTCGCTGAGCGCCAGTGACGGGCGGCCGTTGCGGTAGGCGCGCGAGCCCAGGACCACCGCGCAGTCGGCCTCGGTGCTGTAGTCGGTCGGGCCGTACGTGAAGAGCATCGCCAGGAATGCGACGACACCTGTCGCCGCGGCCGCGGAGCAGCGCAGTGCCATGCCAAGAGCGAAGGACCTGCAATTCGATTCCGGCTCACTGTCCGCGCGATGAATCCTCCAGGCCGACAAGACCATCAGCAGCGCAACCAGCGCGCTGAAGGGCAATATTGCCGGGGTGGATATCGTGCCCTCGAGCAGCAGCCACCAGAATCGTCCGCAGTCCAGGCAGGCGAAGAACTCGAAGAAGAGGCAGAGCCCCAGTCCCGCGCGGCGCAGCCAGGGCCGGCGGGAAAGCAGCGACTCGGGTACCAGCAGTGCCGCCGCGAGCATCAGTGCGGGAACGCGCCAGAGCGGGCCCAGCACGCGCGGCGAGCTGATCCAGAAGTGGTCCATGGCGAATCCGCGCTGCAGGACTTCGCCGGCCGCGTTCAGGAATATGAATGCCGCCAGCAGTCGCCCTGCAGTGCGGACCGCGCCCAGCAGCAGTCGCACAGACGAACACCTCCCCGCCGATCATCTCGGCAGAAGCGCGCGTTCCTTCTGATATTTCCTGCGGATCAGCTCGCGCCGTAGCCCTTTACGGCCTCGAGCGTGCCCAGGCTGCGGATTTCCACGCCCGAGAGCGTGCGCTTGGTCAGGCCCGCCAGCACGCTGCCGGGCCCGAGTTCCAGGTACTCTTCGGCGCCGAGGCCCTGCATGGTTTCGAGGGTTCCGACCCAGTGCACCGAGCCGGTGACCTGGGCTACCAGCGCCTTGCGGATCTCGTCGGGACTCTTCACGGCCTTGCCGGTCACGTTGGCGATCACCGGGAACTTCGGCTCGGCGAACTCGGTCTTCTCGACCTCGGGCGCGAGTTTCTCGGCCGCGGCGGCCATCAGCGGCGAGTGGAAAGCGCCGCTGACCTTGAGAGGAATGGCGCGCTTGGCGCCGGCTGCCTTGAGCAGTTCGCAGGCCTTCTCGACCGCGGCGTTCTCGCCGCTGATCACCGTCTGCCTGGGGCTGTTGAAGTTGGCGGCAACCACCACGCCCTCGCTCTGTGCCGCTTCGACGCAGGGCATCACCGCGTCGGCGGTCAGGCCCAGGACCGAGGCCATCGCCCCGGGAGTGGCCGTGGCGCACTCGGCCATGAACTTCCCGCGCAGCGAAACCAGCCTGAGGGCCTCGCGACCGGAGAGCGAGCCCGCGGCGGCCAGTGCAGCATACTCGCCGAGGCTCAGGCCGGCGAGAGCCGCGGGTTCGAGCGCGCCGTGGGTCTTCTCGAAGGCGATGAAGGCCGCCAGGTCGGCCAGGACCAGCGCCGGCTGGCTGAAGGCAGTGTCCTTCAGCTTATCCTCAGGGCCGTTGCGTACCGTCTCGGCGACCGGCAGGCCGGACACTTCGTCGACAACCTCGAACAGTCCGGCGACCTCGGGAAACTCCGCGGCGAGGTCGACGGCCATGCCCACTTTCTGGGCTCCCTGGCCGGGGAACAGGATTGCGCGTCTGGTCATCAGTTGCTCCTGGGTGGGCGCCCCTTTGCGCCGGGCGCATGAGGTTGTTACCAGTGGATAACGGCGGATCCCCACGTGAAGCCCCCGCCGAAGGCCATCATCAGGACCTTGTCCTTCTCCTTGATGGCCCCGGTGTGTACCGCCTCGTCGAGTGCGATGGCCACGCTGGCGCCGGAGGTGTTGCCGTACTTCTCCACGTTCATGAAGAAGTCATCCTCGCGCATGTTCAGGCGGTCTACCGCCGCCTTGATGATCCGCCGGTTGACCTGGTGGGGAACCACCAGGTCGAAATCGCCGGGCTTTATGCCTTCGCGGGCCGCGGCGTTCTTGATCAGCTGCATGATCTTGGTCACCGCGAACTTGAAGACCTCCTGGCCCTTCATCTTGATGCAGTGGCCCCGCCGGGCGAGGGTGTCGGCGGTGGGCGGTCTGCTGGAGCCCCCGTCGGGGATGTTGAGGATGTGCCGGCCCGCACCGTCGGCGGCCAGGAAGAAGCTCCCCACCCGGTGCCCGCCCTCGCCGGCGTCGAGGATCGCCGCGCCCGCCCCGTCGCCGAAGAGCACGCAGGTGCCGCGGTCCTGGTAGTCGGTGACCTTGCTGAGCGTTTCGCAGGCGATGACCAGCACGCGCTCGGCGTGTCCGGCCCTGACCATGGCCGCACCGTGGCTCAGTCCGTAGATGAAGCCGGTGCAGGCCGCCGCCAGGTCCACCGCCGAGGCGTGGCTGGCGCCAAGCTTGTCCTGGACCGCGCAGGCCGAGGTGGGCAGCGGCATGTCCGCGGTGAAAGTGCAGACGATGATGTGGTCGACGTCCAGCGGGTCCATGCCCGCGGCGTCCAGCGCCCGACGTGCCGCTTCGGTGGCCAGGTCGCTGTTCTCCTCGCCCTCGCTCACGATGCGCCGCTCGCGGATGCCGGTGCGCGAGACTATCCACTCGTCCGAGGTGTCGACCATCTTCAGGAGGTCTTCGTTGCTCAGAACCTTCTCTGGGACGCAGGAGCCGGTGGCCAGCAGGCGTACGGTTGAATCCACGTCATTCTCCTCGGTTGGACCGGTCGGCCCGCTAGCTGGAGCTCTTGCTGCTCAAGCCGCCCACGATAGCGTCGTTCAGCTCCATCAGGATGCACTCGCGCGCCACGCGAATGGCGTTGGATATGGCCACCGCGTCACTGCGGCCGTGGCCGATGATCACCGTGCCCCTGACGCCCAGCAGCGGCGCCCCGCCGTACGTCGTGTAGTCGGTGCGCGTCTTGACGTTCTTGAAGGCCTTGTAGCACAGCGCCGCGCCGAACTTGACGAAGGGGCCCCGGCCCAGCTCCTCGCGAAGAATGTGCAGGAACATCGAGGCCAGGCCCTCGGCGCTCTTGAGCACCGCGTTGCCCACGAAGCCGTCGCAGACCACCACCGAGTAGCGACCCCGGAATATGTCGCTGCCCTCCATGTTGCCGGCGAAGTCGATGGGCATCTCTTCCAGCAGGGCGTAGGTCTTGCGCAGGAAATCGTTGCCCTTGCCCTGTTCGCCGCCGACGTTCAGCAGCCCCACCTTCGGGTTGCTGCGTCCCAGGATCTGTTCGGCGTAGCGCGAGGCCATCAGCCCGTAGGCCGCCAGGTGCCGGGGCTGGGGCTTGGTGTTGGCGCCGACGTCGATCACCACGCAGGGCCCGCGCAGCGTGGGCAGCGGCACGGCGATTCCCGCGCGGGGCACGCCGTCCAGCGTTCCCAGCCGGAACTTGGTGACCGCCACGGTGGCGGCGGTATTGCCGACTTCCACCAGGGCGTCGACGCGCTTTTCGCGCACTGCTTCCACCGCGCGAACCAGTGAGGCGTCGGGCTTGCTGCGCAGGGTCTGGATCTTGTCGCGCATCTCGACGACCTGGGTGGTGTGCACCACCTCGATGCGCGCGCGTTGCGCGCGGGTGGCCTTGTGCTGGTCGAGTGCCGACTCGATGGTGATCTGATCGCCGAACAGCAGCAGCTCCAGGTCGCGGAACTTCCTGAGCGCGGCCAGGCCCCCGGAGACGATCTCGGCCGGACCGCGGTCCGACCCCATGACGTCCAGGGCGATGCGCATCTGGGCGGGCGGGTCCGGGGTCCGTCCTCAGGCGCCCGGCTTGGGCTGCAGGAGTTGGGCGCCCTTGTAGTAACCGCAGTTACCGCATATCTCGTGGGGGCGCTTGTTGGCGCTGCAGCGGGGGCACACCGAGGTGCCTTTGGCTTTGACCGCGTTATGTGCGCGCTTCATGCCCTTGCGGGCGTGACTTCTGCGTCTCTTGGGGAGTGCCATGTTCCTTCTTCTCCGTGGGATGCTATCCGCGGGGTAAAACCTGCCAGGAACCTCCTCGCAGCCCCCCGAAAACCAAGTTCTCCGATTATCACACCGCCGCGCCGTAAGTCAAGCGGCTTGGGAGCCAGTGCCTAAGCGACGGATATCAGTGACTTCGGGGTCTTGATCGCAGGATGCCGGGCATTGCCCCGGCGGCACCCCGCAACTATCATGGGGTTCAGGTCGGTTTTCTGAGAATCCACCGACCAGGCAGCCCCCCTGCTGCAGCAACCGGGCAGGAAGGGAATTGCGGAGGGTGCGGGAAGTGACCGAAGAGTCCCGGGACGCGAAGGACCTGGCCGAGTTCGCCGCAAGCGGCTGCGCCGAGGCCTTCGCGCGCCTCAGTTCGCGCTACGCCGGAATGGTGTACCGCGTCTGCCTGCGGCGCCTGGGCTCGGAGGCCGACGCGGAGGACGCCTCCCAGGCGGTGTTCCTGGCGCTGGCCCGCAAGGCGGGCAGCGTCAGGCCCGCCCGGCTGGCTTCCTGGCTGCACGGCGCGGCGAGGCGCGCCGCGCAGTTCGCCGCCCGCTCCCGCGCCAACCGCGCCCGATACGAGAGGGAGGCCGCCGAAGTGAAGTCCACGCAGAAGAGCACGCAGGAGGCCCCCGCCCGCGAGGCGCTCGCGCACCTCGACGCCGAGGTCGCCCGGTTGCCCGCCAGGATGCGCGAGGTGGTGGCCCGCCACTACCTGGCGGGGCTTTCCCGCGCGGAACTGGCCCGGGAACTGGGCGTGCCCGAGGGCACGGTGCAGAGCCGCCTGAACGCCGGCCTCGAGAAGCTGCGCGCGCGCATGGCGCGGCGAGGCGCGGGCCTCGGCGCGGCGGGGCTGGGCGCGCTGCTGTCCTCCGAAGCGGCGGCCGGCGCGCCGGCTGCGCTGATCGCATCACTTCCTGCTCTGGTTACCGGAACGGCCGCTACCGGAGCGGCCGTCGGTGCCGGAGCGGGCCTGTCCGGCGCGGCCCTGGGGGCCAAGCCGGGCGTGAGTCTCATTGCGGAAGGGATAATCAAAGCCATGTTCTGGACCAAGATGAAGATTGCGGCCGCCGTGGTGACGGTGGCATGTGCGGCAGGCGTCGCAGTACCGGTGGCGGAGAAGTACGTGCGCGCCGCCGAGCCGATGAACCACATGGGTGCGGTCGAGACTGCTCGACCGGAACTCGAACCGGATCCGGAGCCGCTCGGCGCTGCCGCCGCGCCGGCCAGAGCGCCGGCAGCGCCGCTGCCTTTACCCAAGGGCGTGCGCGAGATCGCCGCGATGACGACCGGTCGGACGCTGCAGCTGATGCCGTCGCCCGACGGATCCAAGCTGGTGCTGCTGCAGGAAATTCGCGGGAAGAAGGCGGTCGAAACGATGCACGCCTTTCTGATTGATGCCGGAAGTGGCAAGACCAGCGAGCTCTGCAGGTTTAGCGGCAAGGTGGATACCTTAGGCCTGGGCCGCATGAAGCTGCTCTGGGCGTCGAACGGGTCGAAGTTGCTGGTGGCAAGTGCGCTCGACCGCAAGCTGGTGATCACGGTCTTCGACAAGGCCGGGAAGCAGCAGGCAAGATACCCGGCGGGGAGGATCCCCAAGGGGAGATTGGGCGATGCTTTCACGCTGCTGCCGTCTCCGGACGGTCGACTGCTGGCGCTCTTCGGGCGGAGTCTCCCCAGAGTCAGATTCCTCAGCTGGGACGGGGTCAGCAAGGGCTCGGCGGAGCTCGGCGAAGTCGGCGTTAGCGAGGCGGCCTGGACTCCCGACTCCAGGACTCTGCGGGTCATGCTCTACGAGCCGGTCAAGAACCCCAAGACCAAGAAGGTGGGACAGTGGCGGGTCAACGCCGTTCGCAGCGTGAGCGTTGCCGGCGGCAAGGTAGAGGTGGTCAAGGGCACTCGGCTCAAGGAAGACAAGTTAGGAGTCCTTGCTCTGGGATCGAACGGCCTGCACGTGATGCTCAGCACCGCCTTCGCCTTGCCGGGCAAGGGCAAGTACCACCTCCTTGACATGAGCACCGGCGGCAAGGTCGAGATCGATGCGGCCAAGCTGGGCTGCGTTCCCAAGAGGTTCGGTCCCAAGTTCGCCAGTCCTTGCGGAGTCGACGGCTTCGTGGCCCCCGGACCGGACGGTGTCCTGCGCTTCGTAAATAACGAGGGCAAGATCACCGAGATACATCGCGGTAAGAGCAGCGCCACACGTGCCCGGGGCTTCAGCAGGTTTCCGAACCCGAACGGCCACATCGGTGGTGATCGCATGGCCTTCACGGTGGGAACGGACCTCTACGTGGCCAGGCTGGGCACTGCCAAGTCGGCCCGTCTCGTCGCCAGGGGCTGGCTTGTCAAGAGGACATTCAAGGCAAGGCCGGCCAAGGGACAGATGAAGGCGCGTCCCGCACGGACTTCCTACTACGGACGCACGATGTACGACCAGGTGGTCTTCTGCCGCACCGGCAAGCGCCTCTTCGGCGTGCTGAACATCGCTGGAGGGAAGGGCGGCCGATTGGTCGAGATCAAGATCGGGAAATAGCACAAGACGGACCGAAGTTGCAGTCCTCAGCCTTGATTGGAGCCGCCGCCGGCGCGACCTGGCAGCGCGGCGACCGCTGCCAGTTCTCGTACTCGCCCGAGGTGGTGATGCGCCATGGCAAGCCCCGGGTGCACGGCGTCTTCTTCCTGCTCAGGAAGGTCCGCGGCGAGTGGAAGGTCGCCTTCATCGCCGACGGCTACTTCTCCGTCGACGGCCTGAAGCTGAAGGCCGGCCCTCCGCCGCGAACGGCACCCGGGAAGGACCCGGAAGAAGTCTTCTGACCCGGCTTGTTCGAGAAACGCCTGCGCGTTTCTCCAACAAGTCTGCCCCCACCCGCCGGAGGCCACTGCGCGGCACGATCTGGCAGCCTGCGCGGATCACACTGGCTTCTGGGCCTTCTCCGGGACGGTTTCGCCGGCCGGAGAAGACCTCGCAAGTGCTAAATCCTTGAGGCTTCGGGGTCGCCCGGTTTTCTGCGGAACGAATGAGGGTACAGGCCGCCGGTGGCAGTACCCTATTGTGGACGGACGGTGCGTCCGGTAAGCTCAAGCGGGAGCCATGCGGAACGACAGCGACCTCATCAGGGCCTACGCGAATTCCGGCGAAGAGGAGGCTTTCGCGGAGATCGTCCGCCGTCACGGCGGGATGGTCTACCGCACGTGCCTGCGCCTTCTCAGCGACGCCCACGCGGCCGAAGACGCCTCGCAGTCGACCTTCGAGGTGCTCGTCCGCAAGGCGAGGTCGCTGCGCAGGAAAAGCGACCTGGCGGCCTGGCTCCACGACGTGGCCCGCAAGGCCGCGCTGATGGCCCGCAGGACGGCTTCCCGACGCGCGAGGCGCGAGGAGGAGGTCGGGATGATACGTCCTGCCCGATGGGGGACCGGCGTCGCTGAGCAACACGCTCTCGCGGAGTTTCTCGACGGCGAGCTGGCACGTCTGCCCCGGGGTGAGCGCCAGGCGGTCATCCTGCGCTACCTGGAGGGCCGCAACGAGTCGGAGTCGGCCGAGATTGCCGGCTGCCCGGTGGGCACGCTGTCACGGCGCGCAAGCCAGGGACTCGCCCGCCTGCGTTCGAGGCTCTCGAAACGAGAGGCCTCGTTGGGGGCCGGCGGTCTGGTCGCCGCGCTCGCCGCCGAAGCGGCCGCCCCGCTTCCGGGAACGCTCCTTCCGTCCATGCTGGCCGCCACGCAGACCGCCGCCGCCGGGGCGTCGGGCGCGGCGACCGGCGTTGGGCTGATCACGGAAGGGGTGCTCAAAGCCATGTTCTGGACCAAGATCAAGATCGCCGCGGGGATCGTCGCCGCGGCCACGGTGGTCGCCGGCGCGGGAACGCCGCTGGCGATCAGGGCCGCCGCCGGCGGTGGAGACTCGGGGGAAAAGAAGCCGACTGTAGGGTCGACCAGCAAGGTCATCCGCGCCCGGGTGATCCGGGTGAATGTGGCAGGCGGTCTGCCGCCCAAAGCACTGGTAACCATTGCCGCGGGGAAGTCCCGGGGCGTCCGCAAGGGCTTCGTCTTCGATGTGCTGCGCGAGGGCAAGCCTCTCAATGCGCGGTATCCCCGTGAGCTGAAGATCGAATCCGTCTCGGAGAAGGAGTCCACCGGGACCTACCCGCTGGCCTCCGGTCTTCCGGTCGAACGCCCGCGGGTCGGCGACCTGGCCACCACCAGGCTGACGGTGGTCGATCCAGGCAACGGCAGCGAACCGAATGTGGGCGTCGAGACCAAGGCCGTCAACGGTCTGCGGCTTCGAATCTTCACACCCGACGATGTGTTCCCCGAAATCCGAACCGCTCTCGCTGGACCGATCAGCTTGGACATGAACGACGAGACGCTCGAACACGCGGTGGTGACTCTGGGCAGGATGACGGGCCTGAGCATCGCGATTCGAGGCGTGGGTGCCAGACAGGCGGCGAACAGGCCTGTTACGCTGCGGTTCGAGAAGCGTCCCGTTCGAGAGGTCCTCGATTCGATTACGAGACAACATCCCGACCTTCCGTGGAAGGTTGCTGGTGGTCGGTTCATATGGTTTGGCCGGTCAAAGGGGCCCGGAACTGAGTCGCGCGACTATTGCCTCCGCTGGGAAAACGTCTCGAAGAAGCCGCTGGTTCTGCACCGCGATCGCTGCTGCGATCTCTACGATCGCGTGTTCATGACCGGCCCCGACGGCAAGCCGGTTCCCGCGCGAACCGACAATCGCGCGAGGTTCAAGCACCTCGGGCGCCGGACCATTCGCATCGAACCCGGCAAGTTCGACGAAGAACGCTTCGACCCCTGGCACTGGGTGCAGAAACCGGTCAAGCCCGGCGAATACACGCTGTGGGTGGGGTTCGAGCGGAAGACGTCGCCAAAGCAGCCAATCGGCCCCGCGGACTGGTTCGGCAAGGTGCGTTCGAACGCGGTGAAGATCAGAATCGGCGAGCCCGAAACTGGAGCAGTCAACGGTCTGCGGCTGAGCCTGCGGCTCAACAGTCGCATTCGCCTGACCGGCAATCGCTGGTTCGGTTACTCCCCCGACTGCCAGGTGAGGATCGAGGGAGACAAGCTGGTTGTCACTACAGAGGGAAAGATGCTTTACACGGTTCCACGCGCGGAGGTGCTGGGCGTGGAGAAGGTTATCGAGGGCGCGGTCCTGCGCTGGGAGAACGTAGCCGCACATACGCTGTACATCAGCAGGGCTGCGGCCTGGGACCTTGACGGGAAGGTCTCGCTGGAGGATCCTGCCGGCCGGCCGGTTGCAGCCAGGCGGATCGAGCGCCACGTGGATGCGGGGCTCAAGACGCTGCGCCTGGCCCCGGGGGCCCATCACGACGAGCCCTTCTGTCCCTGGCTCTGGCTGCGCCGGCCGGCGAAGCAGGGCCGCTACAGCCTGCAGCTCTCGTTCGAGGCGCGGGCCCGCAAGACCGCCGGACCCAAGCCCTGGTCCGGGCGCGTCAGCACCGAGACGGCTGCCTTTACTTTCCGGCCCGAGATCGCGAACCATCCCTATGAAGCGGTCAGGTCCTTCCTTGACCGTTACGATGCCGAAGACTGGGGACTCTGCCTCTCAATGCTGGCTCCGGGCGCCTCCTGGCGGGGCCGTGGGAACATCGCCGAGTTTATCAAGAAGTTGAGCGGCAGAAAGTTCAAGCCCCTGGGCGTGCCCAGTTTCGGCGCCTGGGCCCAGGGCCTTTCTCACAGCCACTCCTGGTCGTCGGGCGAGGCACCGGCGTCCCTCAAGGCCGCCGCCGGTGCGACCTGGCAGCGGGGCGACCGCTGCCAGTTCTCGTACTCGCCCGAGGTGGTGATGCGCGATGGCAAGCCCCGGGTGCACGGCGTCTTCTTCCTGCTCAGGAAGGTCCGCGGCGAGTGGAAGGTCGCCTTCATCGCCGACGGATACTTCCCCGTCGACGGCCTGAAGCTGAAGGCCGGCCCGCCGCCGCGGGCGCAACCCAGGGAGATTGTGCGAGAGGTCTTCTAGTTGCGGCTCAGCGACGACGCAGTCTTCGAACGCAGCTCAACGCAGTACCGGGGCAAGATGTCGCAGGTGACGGTACGCTGAGCACCTGCCACCGGCGCATGGCTGCTCGGCTGATGCAGAGCGCTTGAGCAGCTCAAGCAGGGCGAGCCCCGGCAGCCTGTTCCGGTGGTGACCTCCGCCTACCATCGATCTCCCGGTGCTGTCCGGCGGTTCTGCGAAGCGCTCCTTGGCACCCGGTATTGCCGCAAAGGCATGTCGTCCGGGCCGGACAGAGACGATCAGCTCTGCCGCCGGCCGCCCCGGACTTCCGGGCGGCCGGCGTCATTTGCGGGTCACGGTCTTGATTCCCGGCTCCCGCCGGACTTACAATGGCTCACACACTGCGGAGGGCGGCAACGCTTGGCGGCGAAGAAGAAGGACGGCGGTTTCCTCAGCGAGTACTTCGAACAGAGCCGGAGGCCGATCTACTCGATCCTGGCTTCGGCTCCGTTCTTCATCGCCTACCAGCTGGGCGTTACGTTTCTGCTGCCCCGGCAGCTGCCGGGCAACCGTTTCCGCAACGGGGCCGAGATGACGTTGCACGAGCTGGGCATGCTGCTGGGCAACAGGCACGTCGCCTACATCCTGCCGGTGGCAATCGGCATGGTGCTGCTGTACGTACTGCACCGCAGGGAGATGCTCAAGCGCGAGCTCGGCGGCAAGACCAGGAAGACCTCGAAGGGCCGGAAGCCGCTGTGGGGCGGCTTCAGCGTCAACTGCTGGCTGTTGATGTACCTCGAGGGCCTGATCCTGGCACTGCCGCTGGGGCTGCTCTCTTTTCAGATCCCGCGGCTGCTGAACACCGGGCCGTCGAGGTTCGAGAACGTGCTCTTCCAGCTTACCACCATGTGCGGCGCCGGCGCCTGGGAAGAACTGCTCTTTCGCCTCTTTCTGTGCACCGGCCTCTACTACCTCGGGAACAAGCTGCTGCGACTGGAGAAGGTCCCGGCGGGCATACTGGCGGCGGTGATCTCCGGCGTGATCTTCGCCTTCTTCCACGGCTTCGGCAGCAGGCCGCTGGACTTCTACGTATTCGCGACGATCGCCGGCGTCTACCTGGCGATGATCTGCCACTTCCGGTCTTTCGGCCTGGCGGTGGCGGCCCACGCCATCTACGACATCTTCTGGGTGCTCACGTCTCTTGGATAGCTGTTCCTAGCTCAGCGCCTCGATGGCCCGGTCGTTGTTGCGGCACTTGATGACGATGGCCGAGGCGCTTTCGTCGTGGCTGGAGGCGTACATGTACTCGATATCCACTTCGGCGATGCCCAGCTTGCGGGTGATCTCGGCGATGGCCCCCACCTTGCTCTCGGTGACCACCACCAGCACGTCTTCCACGCTGATGTCGTAGCGGTTCTTGTCGAGGGTCCTGGAGGCCTTGGCGTCGTCTGAGGTCTGGAGCATGAAGACGCCCTTGGAGCCCATGGAGTAGGCGCACAGGCCGTGAACGTTGATGCCCTCGGCCGACAGCTTCTCGAAGATCTCCTCGCTCATCCCGATGCGGTTCGGGGTGACGGCGACCACCTGGCTGACCTCCATGACCTTGACCTTCACGGCATCCCTCCCCTCGGGCCTCCCCCGGGAGAGAATCTAGGTGCTCCGCGGAGCCCTGTCAAGCGCGGGCTATTCCGACGCCAGCCCCAGGATGCGCTCGGCGCGCGCAGTCCAGGAGTGCCTGGCGGCGAAGTCCGGACCGGCGCCGCGGGCCCGCTCGCGTTCGGCGATCGACCGGTCGACCGCGTCACACAGGTCGGCGGCGGTCCAGCCTTCTGCCGGGAGTACCAGCCCCCCGGTCTGACTCTGGAGCTGCAGGGCCGCGGGCAACGGGGTGGCCGCGACCGCCAGGCCGGCGGCCAGCAGTTCGTAGAACTTCAGCGGCCAGGACGCGCGGTTGAACTCGCTGTCGGCCAGCGGCACGAATGCCGCCTCCCAGTTGCCCAGCCAGTCGGGCAGCTCGGAGTACGGCGCACCGCCGACGAAGTGCAGGTTGTCGGGGCCGCCAGGAAGTCTTGTGCCTTCGTGCGGTCCCAGGACCACCCACTGCCAGCGCGGGGCGGCTTCGGCGGCGGCGGCCACCAGTGCCCAGTCCTCGCGGCCGGTTACGCGCCCGAGGAATCCGACCCGGGGGGCGGCGATGCCGCGCGCCTCGTGAGGATCGCCTTTCGGGGCCCGCGCGAAGTGGCGGCCTTCCACGCCCAGCGGGATCACCTCTGCGCGGCGGGCGACCTCCTTGCGCGAGGCGGCCAGCACCGGGCTGGAGAAGACCGTCAGGTCGGCGCGGGCCAGCAGCCTGCCTTCGACCTTGCGGACGTACTGCCGGCGCCACTGCCAGCCGCGGATGTTCAGCGCCGCGGTGTGGTCGTCGAGGCATTCGTACACGTGAACCACGTCGTCGCGGCGCACCAGGAGCTCCGGGAAGAACCAGCCGTAGTGGACCGCCAGGATAGATCGCTTCTCCTGCTCGGCGGCCAGGAAGGCGTCTATCTTATGCGAGGCCGAGCGACAGTGCATGTAGCGCGCGGCGTTGGGGAAGGAGAGGCGCATGCCCGGCAGACTGCCGACGCGCCCGACGAAGAAGTCTTCGCGGTCGGCCGCCTTGAAGACTCCGGGGGCGGCTTCCTCGAGCCCGGCGGTCTTCTCTTTGAACTGCCCGCCGCTGCCGCCGCACTCCAGGTACAGGACGCGGCAGCCGATCTCCGAGAACGCTGCGGCCATGCGCAGGCTCTGCGTGCTGGTCGGCGCCCAGTACTCCTGCGCGCCGGTGACGACGGCGATGGTCTCTTCAGGCTTCATGGCAGGAACCGGCATCCGCATATGAACGCAGGTGAGCGCAGGTGAACGTCGGGGTGCCCCGCCGACACGAGGAGGTTGACGAGTCTGCGTGCGTCTGCGTTTCCATCATCCCCGTTCGAGCACCGTTTCGGAGGCGCCGTCGAGTATCCGGTCGACGACCTCGACCCCCTGCATGAAGCAGTGGTCCATGTTGCCGAGTTCGTAACGCCAGGCGCCGAAGCGGCCGCGGGGGTATACGTCCTCGGCCTCCAGTGCCGGCACTATTTGCGCCAGCGCGGCATCGCGATTCACGGTCGGCAGCGGATAGGCCATCGGCAGCGTGTGGTGCCAGCGCGAGAGGATCCCCGCCTCCGCGGACGCCAGGCCGTTGCCGCGCACGGCGCTCAGCGCCCGGCTCCAGAGGTCGGCCACGTCGCAGCCCCAGGCCGGCTTGCGGGCCACTTCCAGCATCAGCGACCAGTTGCAGCTTGGATCGGGCACGTTGCCCGGAGAGTAGTTGCTGAAGACCGTTGCGCGATAGAAGGGCGTGCGCGGCTCTGGAAAGTACATCCAGCACTTCTCGGCTATCGCCGCCGGCGGAGTCCCCGCGAAGCCCACGCCCAGGACCTCGACGCTGTTGAACTCGAGATCGGCGGCCGCCGCGCAGAGATCGTCGCGGCCGGCCAGCTTCACGAGGGCGTCGAGCGAAGCGGTGCAGATCATCTTGTCGTATTCGACTTCCTCGCCGCTGCTCAATCGGCAGACGTGCGCCTCGCCGTCGATGCCGACAAGGTCGGCGTCGTAGCGCACTCTGCCGGCGGGCAGCGATTCGGCCAGGCGGCGCCAGAGTTCGCCGGTGCCGCCGGACTTCGGAAATACGAAGGACGCGTTGGGCCCGAAGTCCGCGTCGTCGCGTCCGGCCCGGGTGTCGGCGATCAACTTGTCGAGGTCGGGCAGGCTGACGCGATCCGCGACCCAGTCCGCGGCGAGCTCTCCGAGTTCGCAGCACCAGACCTTGCGGTTGTAGGGACGCATGAAGTGCTCGGCTATGCCCAGGCCGAAGGTGCGGTCCACCCACTCGCTGAAGTTGTCGGGGGGAGGGCCGCCGCGGCTGGCCTCGTGCGCCGCGATCATGCCCTGCAGGCACTGCTGGCGCATCTCATCGGGCAGGCGGTGCAGGTTGTTCTGGAAGGGGTAGGGCACCCAGCGGTCGGCGACGCGGATGAAGGCTGCTCGATCGTGACGGAGGATGTCCCCGCCCATCACCGAATTCACCGCCCGGTCGAAGACTTCGTAGTGGGAGTGAATCACGTGGCCGCCGAGATCCCAGGTGAAGCCGGCCTCGTCGCGGAAGCTGGACGAGAGTCCTCCGGCAAAGGCGTTGCGCTCCAGCAGCAGCCAGTCGTCATGGCCGCGCTCGGCCAGGCACCGGGCGGCGCCCAGTCCGGTGGGGCCGGCCCCCACTATCAGGATTTCGACTCTCACGACAACATGTTACAGCGAGGCCGAAGCACCCGCCAACGAAAACCGGGTCGCAGCGGGACACGTACAGGGAAGCACGTGTCCCGCTTCACGTGTCCCGTGTCCCGAGATGAACCGTCAGCCGAAGAGCCCGCGCTGGCGGGGCCGGGCGTAGACGTTGGCCAGCAGGCCGATGGCCATGAAGCTGGTGATCATCGAACTGCCGCCGTAGCTGACGAAGGGCAGGGTAATGCCGGTGGTGGGCAGCAGCCCCAGGGTGACCCCGATGTTGATCAGCGCCTGCCCGCCGACAAGGGCCACGGTGGCCGCGGCCAGTATCCGCCCGGCGCGGTCGCGTGCGCCGAGGGAAATCAGGGCTCCGGACAGTATCAGAAAGACCAGTACCAGCAGCATTACCGAGGAGAGGATGAAGCCGCCCTCCTCGGCGATCACCGCGAATATGAAGTCGCTCTCCTTGAGCGGCAGGAGGTCGAACTGGTTCTGGGTGCCCATGCCCAGGCCCTTGCCCCAAAGACCGCCGGAGCCGATGGCGATCTGCGACTGCACCAGCTGGAATGCCTTGCCCAGCCGGTAGGGCTCGGGGTCCAGCCAGGCATAGACCCGGGTTTTGCGGTTGACGTCGATGAGATGCCAGAGCACGGCGACGGCGCCCACGCCGGCGGACCCGATGACCCCCAGGTGCCAGAGCCTGGCCCCAGCCACGAAGACCACCACAAGGATCACCGGCACGAAGGTCATCGACGTGCCGATGTCGGTCTGGAGCAGGATCAGCGCCACCGGCAGGAGCATGACCGTTAGCGCCCCGGCCAGGTCTCGCAGGCGCAACGGTTCCGGCGCGTCGCGCAGAAAGCGACTGAGCATCAGCACGTATGCCAGCTTCATGAACTCCGACGGCTGGACCTTCATGAATCTGAGGTCGAACCAGGAGCGCGCGCCCTTGATCGGGGAGGTGAACAGCACCGCTACCAGGGCGACCATGCCCGCGGCATAGAGCAGCGGGCTCCACTTCAGGTAGAAGCGGAAGTCGACCGCGTAGACGCAGAGGAAGGCGCAGAAGCCCATGCCGGCCCAGAGCAGGTGGCGGGTGGCCAGTCCGGTGCGCTCGGGTCCGGCGGCGCTGGTCACGTAGGCCGCCCCGTAGGCCACCAGCGCCGCCACCGAGACAAGCAGCGGAAAGGGCAGCCGCTTGAGCGGCAGCCCCAGGCCCAGGGAGCGCCAGTCGAAGGACGTTGCCCCGGGGAAAAGCCTCATCCTCGGGCCTCCCCGCTCTTGAGAGGCCGTTCGGAGGGGAAGAGCACCTCCAGTATCTTGCGGGCCACCGGAGCCGCTTCGGCGCCGCCGTGTCCCGCGTTCTCGAGCAGCACTGCGAAGGCCACGGTGGGATCGTCGGCCGGTGCGAATCCGCAGAACCAGGCGTGGGTCCGGCCGTGAGCGTTTTCGGCCGAGCCGGTCTTGCCGGCGACCACCACGTGAGGCATCCTGGCGCGCCGGCCCGTGCCCAGATTGTTGACCACCGCGACCATCGCCTTGCGAACGTGATGGAGCGACCTGCTGCCGTCTTTCAGCGGCAGCTTCCAGCGGCGGTAGCCGGTCGGAAGGCCGTCCTCTCCCGGCAAAGGTTCCGGGGTGATTTCCTGGACGACGTGGGGGCGCACGATCGTGCCGCCGTTGGCGATCGCAGCCATGGCCACGGCGGCCTGCAGCGGCGTGACCGAAACCGCGCCCTGGCCGATGGCCACGTTGCAGGTGTCGCCGTCGGTCCAGGAGGTCATGCCCCGCTGGCCGGCGTAGCGCCTAGCCTTCCATACGCGATCGGGCATCAGGCCGGGATTCTCGCCGGGCAGGTCGATTCCGGTATATCGGCCGAAGCCGAAGGCCTTGCCCCAGTAGCCCAGGCCACCCAGGCGCCGCATCTCCTCGTAGTAGTGGCGCTCGCGACGGCCGGTGCGCTTCTGGCTGTAACGCTCCAGTTCCAGGCCGGTGTGAAAGAAGTAGGTGTTGCAGCTGCGGCGCAGGCCGTCGGTGAAGTTCAGCCTGCCGTGCGGAAACATGCACTCGAACCAGCGCCTGCCGACCTGCAGGCCGTGGGCGCACGAGAAAATCGTGCCCGGGCGAATAGCACCTTCCTCCAGGGCGGCGACTCCCACCACGGTCTTGAAGACCGAGCCGGGAGGATACTGCCCCTGGTAGGCGCGGCAGAAGAGCGGTCGCGATTCCCGGGTCATCAGGGCCAGGCGCTCGGCCGGCCGGCCGTCGACGAAGACTGCCGGGGAGAAGTCCGGACAGCTGGCCAGAGCGATTATGCCCCCGTCGTTGGGATCCAGGAAGACCACCGCACCCTTGCTTCCGGTTTCGGCCAGGGCCCTTTCAGCCGCGCGCTGCACGCCGAAGTCGAGGGTGAGCTTCACGTCGCCGCCCGCCCGCGGGCGCGGTGACCTCAGGGGTTCGCGCTCAGGGGCGCCGCCGCGTACACTCCCGGGATTCAGCTTAAGGCGCCAGGTGCGGTAGGCGTGCTTGCCTCTCAGGTGCTGATTGTAGAAGCGCTCGATCCCATAGGCGCCGACGCGCTCGTCGGTGAGCGATCTTCCCCGGGTCATCCGCCCGCGCGGGCGCAGCCAGTTGCGTTCGCCGGCGTTGGGTTTGAAGAACCAGCGGTAGCCCTTTTCACCGGGCGCGTCCATGGTGTGGTCGCGGTTCCTGATCCCGTCGGGCTTTATCGCCAACTGCCTGTACTGCTCTTCCTTGAGCGGTGAGAGGTAGCCCAGCACGTGGCAGGCGGTGGATCCCCAGCGGTACAGGCGGCGAACGCTGGTGGTCATGTACACCCCGGGTATCGGGTCCTTGCCGGCGATCAGAGGATAGTGCTGGCGCAGGCACAGGCGGTCCCAGTTTGCGCGATTCAAGCCGGTGGCCGCCGGCGGCGCGGAGCCGCCGTAGCGCTTGGCAGCGTGGTCCAGCGCGGCGTAGACGCCGCGCGCCAGGGTTCTCCTGGGCACGCCGGCAAGCCCGGCAATCTCGGCCACGACCGCATCGCTTTCAGCCAGGCGGTCGATAGCCGCGTCGCGTTCCGCGCGATAGTGCAGGTATCGCAGCTTGCGCAGCACCTTTTCGGAGGGGATCCCGCCCGGCGGAACCTCGGCGCACAGCGCTGCGAATCTCGCGGCGTAGGCGTCTTCGTACTCCGGTTTGGCGAAGGCGGCGTATCCGCCCCTGAATATCTCGCGGTAGCGCGCCAGGGACTCTCGCCGGATCGCCCTGATCCGGCGCAGGCTTTCGATCGAGAGCTCGTGCAGCTCAAGCTGCCGCGGGCGCACGGACAGGTCGAAGCTGGGCACGTCCTCGGCCAGCACGCGGCCGTTGCAGTCCATGATGCGGCCGCGCGGAGACGGAGTGAGCTCCTCGCTGGTGAGGCTGGAGAGGGCGGCGTTGGCGTACTTGGGGTGCTGCACCAGCTGCAGATGTCCCAGCTTGGCGACGCAAAGCAGCAGCATTCCCAGGAAGACCAGCACAGAGATCTGCATGCGGTACCCGAACAACTCCGGTTACCTCCCGCCGCGCGGCGCCCGGGCGGTGCCCGCGGCGGCCGCGGCCATCACTTGCTTCCAGGTCAGGTGACGGGACATCGGCGGCCATCCGAACAGGCGGGACAGCAGGTTGGCCGGAATACCCAAGAGCAGCGCTACGGCACCGGTCATCAGCGCGCTCCTGGCCGCCACGTTGAACCCCGCTCCCAATCCCGCCGGCCAGTCACGCGCGGCGACCAGCAGGTAGACGGTCTCCACTCCCAGCGCCGCCAGGGTGCAGAGCACTGCGAATATCAGCGGGTTGCGGCGGCGCTTGCCGGGGCTGAAGCGTTCGACCATCAGGGCGGCCAGCAGGTACGTAAAGCCGCGCAGGCCGGGCCGGGGTACTATCATGAGGTCGCTGAAGGTCCCCAGGCCGAAGTAGAACAGGGGTCGTACGCTCCAGGGGGCGCGCAGCGCCACGTAGATCACCAGGAGCAGAAGCAGGTCGGGCCCGGCGCCGTCCCAGGTTACCATCACCGGTCCGAGTGCGACCTCGGTGACCGCCAGGAAGACGAATGTCGTACCCAGGAACCAGTTCTTCAAGGGGTTCTCCCGCTACTGCTTCTAGCCATCCGGGGCCGGGTCATTCGCAAGAATTCCTTTTCCGCTCGCGGGGCTACTCCTCTCGCCCTGTTTGCTGCCGGGTCGCTGTCTGGTCAGCACCCAGACGACCTCCGGGTTGGTCGTGCCCTGGGGGGGGATCACCACGATGTGGTAGAAGGGCGTGCCTTCCGCCGGCGTCAGCCCCGGGCCGATCTGGCCGATGAGGCACCCGGGAGGGAACACCTTGCCCTGCCCGCTGGTGACCACCGTATAGCCACTGCGCACCGGCCGGTCGCGGTCGCGAACCACGTAGCTCAGCATGATCTTCCTGCCGGCCGCCTCGACCAGCCCCTGCAGGCGGTTCTGCACTATGCGGGCGGGAACAGCCAGCTTGGGGTGCCCCAGGACCAGAACCCGGGCGGTGTCATCCGAAGCCTCGGCAACGACTCCGAGAACCGCCTCGCCGACCAGCACCGGGCAGCCGCTTTCGATGCCGCTGGCCAGGCCGCGATCGATGATCACCTCGCTGCTTTCCCACTTGCTGGGACGGCGAATGACGTTGGCGGACAGGGGCAGGCCCCGCCGCCACTTGACCCGTTCTAGGGTCCTGCGCAGGTCTGCCGATTCGGTGCGCGCCCGCCTGAGCCGGGCGAGCTCCTCGGTCTTCTCGGCCAGGCGGGTCTCGAGTTCCAGGCGCATCCTGCGCTCGGCCTCGAGCTCCCGGCGCAGCTCCGAGCCCTTGCCGAAAGATGAGATGCGCTCGCGCACTCCGCCCGCCATGCTGCGGGCCGTCGAGGTGATCGGTTCGAAGAGGTCCGCCGCTGCCAAACGCACGCGCCGGGAGATCGCCGCGGGTACCAGCAACACCAGCGCGGAGACTATCAGCGAGAGCAGGATGACTCGGGCGCGGTTGAGCTTGATCATCTCAGCAGCTCAGCGCGGGAGCGCGTGGTGCGCTCCTAGCCGGTTTCCGCGTCGGCTTCCAGGAGTTCGCGAACGTCGGGGCGGTCCAGATCCTCGAGGATCCCCCCGGTGCCGCGGACCACAGCGGTCATGGGGTCGTCGGCGACCGCAACGGGCAGGCCGGTCTCGCGACTGATCAGCTTGTCCAGCCCCCTGAGCAGTGCTCCGCCGCCGGCCAGGGTGATACCCCTGTCGATGAGGTCGGCGCTGAGTTCCGGGGGGGTGCGCTCCAGGGTCTGCTTGACCGCACCGAGGATCGCGTCCACCGGACCCTTGAGGGCTTCGCGAACCTCCTCGCTGCGGATGGTGGCGGTGCGCGGCAGACCGGCGATCAGATCCCGGCCCTTGACCACCATGGTCTTCTCCTCTTCCAGCGGGTAGGCCGAGCCAAGCTCGATCTTGACCCGCTCGGCGGAGCTCTCGCCGATCATGAGATTGTAGGTCCTGCGCATGTGATCGCTGAGCGCTTCGTCGAATTCATCGCCGGCGATGCGCAGGCTCTCGCTGGTGACCACACCGCCGAGGGAGATGACCGCGACCTCGGTGGTGCCCCCGCCGATGTCCACGATCATGTTGGCGACCGGTTCGCCCACCGGCAGGCCCACGCCGATGGCCGCGGCCTTGGGCTCGCTGACCAGGTGGACGTGGCTGGCTCCGGCGCGCTTGGCGCTCTCGCGCACCGCGGTCTTCTCCACGCTGGTGATCCCGCTGGGAACGGCGATAACCACCTGGGGCGCAAGGCCCCACGAGTGCGGCTGCACCTTGCGGATGAAGTAGCGCAGCATGGCCTCGGTGATGCTGTAGTCGGCGATGACTCCGTCGCGCATCGGCCGAATGGCCTCTATGTTACCGGGAGTCTTGCCCAGCATGGCTTTGGCCACTTCACCGACGGCCTCGCCGCTCAGAAGCACCCGGCTGGTGCCCTTGTAGACGGCTACCACCGAGGGCTCGGCCAGGACAATGCCCTCGCCCCGGACGTAGACGAGGGTAGTGGCGGTACCCAGGTCAATGCCGATATCTTTGGAAAGAAACCTGCCGAAAAAGGGAAGCTGCACAGGGTTGCTCCGAGCTGTTAGCCCCTCAAATGTCGAGACTTGCCTAAAAACAAGGACTCAGAGCAAGCCCTGAGCCCCCCCCTCGCCCTATCGTCGCCCCCTCCGTGGAGCTTTAGCCCGAGCCGATCCGTCGGCCTGCTATTCCTCGGTCTTCTTGATCTTTCCCGTACTCTGCAGGCTCTCGTAAGTCTCTTCGCCGAAGAGCTGGTGCTTGAAATTCCGCACGTCCTGCATCTGCATGATCATCAGGACGATTCCCGCTATGTAGGCGGCCATGGTGGCCAGCAGCAGAATGGTGTAAACGTTGCTGCGCGGCTTCTCAGCGCCTACCGGTCTGTCTTCGTCAGCCATCCGTAGGTTCCTCCCCTGCTGAGTCCGCTGCTTACGGAGACGGCGTGGTGTCGGTCATCGCGTCGTCTCCGGCCTTCATGGGCTTCTTGCGCTCCACGATGGTTCCGCCGCTGAAGTTGTTCCAGACGGTGGTTACCCGCACCTTGCCGATGTACTCGTCTCCGCGGTGAATCAGGAAGACGAAGCCTTCCTTGATGCCCGAGTCCTTGCCCACGCCCAGGGCCACGTGACCGGTTGCGGGGCGAACGTCCACCACCTTGGTGCGTACATCGGGCACGCTGCCCAGGGCCCCGGGGCCGACGATCTTGTAGACGTCGTAACCCTTCTTGATCAGGGTGGCGATGACGTACTCGGAGTTGGCCAGCTCCTCGGCGATGCGCTTGCGGTCGCGGTGCAGCTCGGCCAGGTCCTGACGGGAACGGTTGACCTGGTTCTTGAGGTCGTCGCGTTCCTTCTTCAGCTCGGCGGTGTTGGTGCGCAACACGGTCTCGCGTTCCTTGAGCGCCACCACCACCTTGCGGGTCTCCTCCAACTCTTTGCGCATGTTCGAGTTGAGCTTGACCAGCGCCTGCATGTTCTCGACGGCGGTGGCCGCCTTGTTGCTGGCGTCGGCGGCCTCCAGTTTGGCGACCTCCTTCTCGTTGGCGTACTTCTTGGCCTCGGCCACGTTGCGCTCGGCCTTGTCCTCGGCGTTCTTCTTCTCTTCCTGGACCTTTGCGAGGTCCTTCTCCAGCCGAGCCTTCTCGGCTTCGAACTTCTCGGTTTCCGCTTTCAGCGTGATTTCGGCTCCGCGCTGCAGCTCGTAGTAGTGGACCTGCTTGGAGTACAGCGTAACAGCGAAGGTTGCGAAGGCCACGGCCAGCAGAAGATTGATGATCACAAAGACTTTGGAAAGCGTGCTCACGGACAAATCCTCCCGTCACCCGAGAGCCCCGAGGCCTGGCGGCTCCCCCCACGAAATGAGGCACAAGTCCCGACTTGAGGTTCTTTGTGGCTCAAGTCACCTGGATGTCAAGCGCCGGGAATTCTCCCCGGGTTCGCGACAGCTGTCAAGTCATTTTTGCACCCCTGAAAACCTGCACAAACCCGGGCCGCAATCCGATTATATGTTAAGGAGTTACGTGGTTTGTAGCCTTCCGCGGAGGTGGCATTCATGAAGGTCCTGACGGGGGCGGTCGGCGCCCTGGCGGTGTTGCTGATCGCATGCACTGGTGCGCACAGTGGGGAGCCGAAGGTCGAGTACGTGCAGCGGCTCAGGAAGGTCAACTACAGAGTCGACCTCGACCCCGGAGAAACCGGCAAGGTCACGGTCGAGCTGCACGCGCACCTCGGGGAGGGCAAGTGGAAGAAGCTGGCCGAGGTCAAGCGCGACGTGAAGGAGGCGGTCGGCGGCGCGCTCACCGGGGACTTCTCCGTTGAGCGCAGGGCCGAGGGTACGTACGAATTCGCGTTCTGCAGCGCTGACGAGCGCGGCAATCGCGACAGGGAGATCGACGCCCGAACTGCTCCCGAACTCCGTTACGTGGTCGACGGCACGCCTCCCTGGATCATCGCCAAGCGACTGACCCCGATGTCCGGCGCTGCCGATGCCGCCAAGGTGCAGTTCGCCTGGGCCACGCGGGACGCGAACATCGACAGGCGCAAGGACCGCCCGGTCGAACTCCAGGCCAGGCTCAAGCAGGAGAAGGACTGGCAGACGATCAAGACCGGACTGCCGGCGGTGGGCCGCAGCGCCTTTCCGGAGCTGGCCGCGGTGGCCGCCCGTTTGACGCAGGGCACCGTTGAAGTGCGCTTCCGGGCTACCGACCGCGCCGGGAACGTCGGCGAGGATCTCGCCGGAAAGGTGGTCGTGGATCGCATGCCCCCCCGCGGCAAGGTCACCGGCCCGGTGATGGCCTCCAGCCTGGACGTGGAGGTCTTCTACGAGGTCGCCGACCGGGGGCCCGCGGGACTTGCCGACGTGGCCCTGTGGGTCAGCTCCGACGGCGGCCAGAGCTGGTCGCGCTGCAGGGAGGAGGTTCCCCACCAGAGCGGTACGGTGCGTATCAAGCTGGCCCGCGCCGGCAAGTACGGTCTCTATCTGAGTGCGGTCGACGCCGTCGGCAACGCGCTAGGGACGCCCGAACCGGGCACCAGGCCCCAGGTGGTCCTGCTGACCGACACCGCCGCACCGCGGCTGACGTTCGCGGGTGGCCATATGTTGCTTTCGGACCGGAAGAGGTTCGCTGACGGAGCACTCGAACTCAAACAGCGCGAAGACCTGCTGGAGGCCCTGAAGGGCTATCCGCTCGAGAAGGGTTTCAACGACTGGCGCGCAAGAAACGCGAAGCTCTGGCAGGGCATCCTGAAGGATCACGATGCCAACGGGGACGGCAGGCTCGCCGGCGACGAAATCAGGACTCTCCGTTCTGTCCTCAAGGATCCCTGCTCCCTGTCCTCCTTCGAGAGCATGGACGGGCTCTTCCTCGCACAGCAGCAGAAGCTGATCCTCAAGTGGAAACTGGTAGACGAGAACCTGAGCAAGGCGCCCGTATCGATCGAGTTCTCTTCGAACGGGGGCGAGAGCTGGTCGATGGTTGCGAACGGGCTGGCGAACGACCGGCAGGCCACCGGCAACATGACGGTCGATCGTAGCGATGCCGTTCTCAGGACCTACACCGGCAGCTACTGGTGGCAACCGCCCAAGGTCGATTCGACGCGCTGCCTGTTGCGCCTGACCGCCCGGGACCTGGTGGGACACAAGACCAGCTTCGTGAGCCGGCCCTTCTCCGTTGACAACAGGGCGCCGCGCAGTTCAGCTGTGAGCACCCCGGCGGGTGAGCCGGCAGGCAAAGCGGTGCAGCGCCGGAGCGCACCGGAGCCGGATCGCTCGGGAGAGCTCTCCAGGAAGGCTCGGAGCTGGCTGCGACGCAAGAATGCGGATTTGAGCAATGCGGAGCTGATCGCAAAGGCCGTTGACCTGCACCGTGCGGGAGAGAACACCCACGCGCTGGTCGCCGCGGCCGCGGCCTTCAAGTCTTCTCCGAAGACGGATGCTGCGCAGCGGGCCCGGGTGCACCTGGTGCTCTGCAGGGCGCTGATGGTGGACGGGGGGGACGACCTCCTCGAACGCCTGAGGCTGGCGGGCGGGGTTGCCGCGGACGCATCGAAGCTGGCGCCGCTGCGTGCACGGCTTGAGAAGAAGCTCGGCAGGCGGCTCCGGAGACGCCTGGAGGCCCGGGCTGCCGAGCTTCTCAGGCTGCAGGCCTCCGCGCACCTGGCCGAGGCCATCAGACTGGACCGGGGGGGTACCGAACTGGCCGAGTTCCACCGGGAACTCCTGAAGCTCGCGCGCGACCAGATTCGCCAGCGGTTGCCCCGGGGGGCCGGCGAGAGCGCCGCGCTGGCCCTGATGATCGTGCCCGACTCGGTCGAGGGGCACATGCTCCGGGGGCGCGCGCTGGTCGGCGTCGACGACGAGCAGGCCCTGGCGCACCTTGAGCGCGCGGTGAAGCTGGCGCCGTCCTCGGACGAGGTCGATGCGGATCTGGCCGCTGCCAGCTTCAACGTCGGCAAGAAGCGCGCCGAGCAGGGCAAGCGCCGCACGGCCGAGCGCCTGCTGGTCCAGGCGGTTGACAGGTACGGGCGGGTGGCCGCCCGGCGCAATCGTTCGGCCGCCAGTCAATACAACCTGGCCCAGGCGCTGGTCTTTCTCTCGCGCGTGGAGGACGACGGTGCGGCGAGCCGGGCCCGCGCCGAAAGCCACTTCCGCAAGGCCCTGAACGTGGGCCGGCGCAGTCCGAATGTCTACGCCAACGCCTGCTACTGGCTGGGGACCCTGCGGGAGCAGGCCAAGGACTGGCCGATGGCCTCTCGCTACTGGCAGAGCGCCGCCCGGGTCTACGGACCCGGGACCCAGCTGGGCAAGCTGGCGCAGGCCCGCGCCGAACGCACCCGCGGCCGGCGGTAGCCCGCGCGTCTTCCCGCGGTTCGGCGGGATCCGTTCCCTCGGGAACTCAGAGCAGCAGGATTTCCGCTCTGGGGATGGTGTCGCCGCCCCACTCGACTTCGCGGACCGGCCAGTCGAGCGGCGGAGTCAGGAGTTCGGGCACGCCGCCGCCGGGGGCGGTCAGCACCGTGTCCTCGCTCTTGGTTCCGGCGATCGAGGGATTCCAGGCGAAGGCCTGGGGCGCCAGCACCCGGCGCTTCTCGCCGCGGCGCGCCTTGTAGCTGCGGCCCTGGTAGCCGGTGGGGCCGCCCTGGTGGTGGTTCTGCCACTCGTCGCCGAAGCCGTTGGCCTCGTAGCTGGTCAGGCCGTGTTCGAAGACCTCTTCGACGACCGCGCCCTCGCGGGTCGCAAGGATGAAGGCGGCGTCCACCTGCTGAACAGCGCGATGCTTGCCGGCCAGCTCGGGCGGCAGCGTTCGGCCGAAGTACACCATGCGGGTGAGGTTGGCGATCAGCCCGTGACGCCGCGCGCAGAGCACCACCATCAGCGAGTTGTCGATGCGCTTTTCGGTGGGGAGCGGGTGGCGGAACCTCTCGATGCGCTCGTCGGAGGCCACCAGGATCACGGTGGGTATCAGGCCGCGGGCGTAGACCTCCTCGGCGAGGACCGCGGCGACCTCCTCCTCGGTCATACCCGGCTCGGCGCGGTGACAGGCTCCCTCGGCCGCGAAGGAGGCCTCGCGGCCCACCTCGCGGTAGCGCTCGATCTCGGGCTCCAGCAGCCTATACGACAGCTGTACGATGTCCTCGGGCAGGGGAGGCAGATTCCAGGGGCCGCCGTCGGCCACGAAACTCCTGCCCGCCCCCAGCTCGGCGATCTTCTCGGCGACCAGGCCCGGCCGGTGCCAGGGGGTCTCCAGGATCGTGAAGCCGCTCTGGGCGGGAACGGCCTCGGCGCTGACACGCGGGCCCTCGATGTTGTTGGTGACGATGTAGTCCTGCTCGGAGGTGGCCACGATCGAGGCGGCGCCCTCCTCGGAGGCGGTGACCACCCGGTTCTCGCCGCCCGCGGTGTACCAGCTGAATGCCGCCTGGCCGGATATGACCACGCCGTCGATGTCCAGGTCGGACATGCGGTTCCGTAGCAGCTGGCGCTTGGCGGAGATCTCTTCGACGCGGTTCATGGCCGGATAAGATCGCTCAGGACTGATCTTCGGGGGGGGCTTCCTGCTCTTCCCGCGCGACCCCGTCCTCTTCCGCGGAGCCCCCCAGCTCCTGCGTTTCGGACTTCGGCGCGGCTGCGGCATCGTCGTTGACGGGTGCCAGGTAGTCGATGATCCTGCCGAGCGTCTCGCGCATCTTCATGCGCGGGACTATCAGGTCGATGAGCCCGTGGCGCAGCATGAACTCCGCTTCCTGGAACCCGGGCGGCAGTTCGACCTTGAGCGTCTCGCGGATAACCCGCGGGCCGGTGAACCCCATCATCGCCCGCGGTTCGGCGATGATCACGTCGCCCAGCGAGGCCCAGCTGGCCATGGTCCCGCCGTAGCTGGAATTGGTGACTATCACGATGTAGGGCAGGCGTGCTTCGCGGTGGCGGCCCAGCGCTGCGCTGGTCTTGGCCATCTGCATCAGGCTGAGCATGCCCTCGTCCATGCGCGCGCCACCGCCCGATCCTGAGAAGACGATCAGCGGCAGGCCCAGTTCGGTGGCCTTCTCGGTGATGCGCGTCAGGCGCTCTCCCACCACCGAACCCATGGAGCCGCCCATGAAGAAGAACTCGGTGACCGCGAAGGCGATTTCGCGGCCCATGAGCTTGCCCAGGCCCGTGAGGATGCCCTCTTCGGTCCCGGTGCGCTCCTGGTGTTTCCTGAGACGTTCGGCGTAGGAGCTCTTGCCCTTGAAATCCAGCGGGTCGGCCGAGCGGACCCCGGCGAAGAGCTCCTCGAAGCTGTTCTCGTCGAGGGTCAGTTGCACCCGGCGGTGCGCTCCGATGCGGAAGTGGTAGTTGCACTCCCTGCAGACCCCGCCGCGCTGCTCGGTCTCCTTGATGACGATCATCGCGCCGCAGCCTTCGCACTTCATGAAGACGCCGTCGGGCTGCACCCGGCTCTTCTTGCGGAAGGAGATCTTCTTGAAGCCGCCGAAGGCCACGGTCAGTTCTCCTCCGCGGCGCGCAGAGAACGGACGCCCGCCGCGAAGTCCTCGTGCTTGAACAGGTAGGTGCCGGCCACAAGGCAGTTGGCCCCGGCGGCCACGGCCGCGCGGGCGGTCTCGGCGTTGATGCCGCCGTCGACCTCCAGCCAGGTGCCGGGCGCGGCGCGCTCGGTGATGTAGGCGAACTTATCTACCGACTCCGGGATGTACTCCTGGCCGCCGAACCCGGGGAAGACGGTCATGACCAGCACCAGGCCGGCGCCGAGGTAGTAGCGCTCGGCGACCTCCGGCGCGGTGTCGGGCTTCAGGGCCACGCCGGCGCGCCGGCCGGCGGCGCGTATCTTCTCGAAGGCGCCGACCGGATCCCCGGGCGCCTCGCAGTGCACGGTGATGGCGTCCGCGCCGGCTTCGATGAAGGGTTCCACCAGCTGCTCGGGGTGGTCCACCATCAGGTGGGCCACCACCGGCAGCTTGCTGGCTTTCTTGACGGCAGTGCAGATGTGCGGGCCGAAGGTCAGGTTGGGGACGAAGTGCCCGTCCATGATGTCCAGGTGCAACAGGTCGGCGCCCGCCTCCTCGGCGCGCAGCGCCTCCTCGCCAAGGCGAGTCGCGTCGGCGGCCAGCAGACTGGGCGCGACCAGCAGAGCCATGCTCCGCCCCCTTCTGTTACTTGGCTGTCCTCACCCGCTACCGAAACTAGAGCTTGGCAGCCAGGGCCATCAGGTCGACCATGCGGTTGGAGTAGCCCCACTCGTTGTCGTACCAGCTGACGATCTTGACCATGCGCTTCTCGATGACCGAGGTCATCGGCGCGTCGAAGATCGAGCTGTGGGGATTGCCGATGATGTCGGAGCTGACGATCGGATCGGTGCTGTACTCCAGCACGCCCTTGAGGGCGCCGCCCGCGGCCTTCTCGACTGCGGCGTTGACCTCTTCCACGGTAACGTCCTTCTTGAGGGTCACGGTCAGGTCCACGGCGGAGCCGTCAACTACCGGGACGCGCAGGGCGTAGCCGTCGAGCTTGCCGTTGAGCTCGGGGATGACCTTGCCGACGGCCACCGCGGCGCCGGTGGTGGTCGGGATGATGTTGACGGCTGCGGCGCGGGCCCGGCGGGCGTCGCTGTGCGGCAGGTCCAGAACGCGCTGGTCGTTGGTGTAGGCGTGCACCGTCGTCATCAGGCCGCACTCGATGCCGAACTCGTCGTTGAGCACCTTGGCCACCGGCGCCAGGCAGTTGGTGGTGCAGCTGGCGTTGCTGAACACCTTGTGCTCCGGCTTGAGCGCGTCTTCGTTCACGCCCATAACGATGGTCGCGTCAAGGTCGCCCTTGGGCGGCGCGCTCAGCAGCACCTTCTTGGCGCCGGCCTGGATGTGCAGTTCGCACTGCTCGCGCTTGCGGAAGACCCCGGTGGACTCCACGGCGATGTCTACGCCGAGGTCCTTCCAGGGCAACTCCGCCGGGTTCTTGATGGCGGTGACCGGGATGGCCGTGCCGCCCGCGACCAGCTTGTCGCCGTCGGCCTTGACTTCGCCCGGGTACTTGCCGTGGGTCGAGTCGTACTTGAGCATGGTCGCCAGGGCATCGACCGGGAACAGATCGTTGATGCCCACCACCTCGAAGTCGTCGCGCTGCATCAGAACGCGGAACACCAGGCGACCGATGCGTCCGAATCCGTTGATTCCAACCTTTGTAGCCATTGTGCCTGAAACCTCCCCTAACTCAGTCCTCGCAGCGGAACCGGCGGCCCGCGGCCACCGGCCCAGCGCCGAATGCGCGGGGGATTCTATCGGTCGCCCGAAGGGAGGTCAAACTCAGATTCGGGGCGCAGAACGCGCCGCCGCGGCCGTTCCCGGGCGGTTCAGATGCCCGGGGAGCATGGGCGGGGGTTCTTCGTCTTCGGGGCCAGGCGCGCGGCGTGGCCTCGTGCTGCGGGCCACTTCCCCGCGATCTCCCGGGGATAGCCCCGGATAGCCATCACCAGAACGATTCGCGCGCCCTTGAGGTCCCCCTCGGCCTCCAGCGCGGCAAAGAGCCCGCGGGTCGCCGCCCACCAGACCTCGCTCCCTTCGCGCGAGCCGAAGCGCAGGCGGCGATATGCCCGGCGGGCGCCGCCGGCCTCGCCGGTGCCCAGCAGGCACTCGGCCCGACAGAGCAGGAGATCCGTATCGTTCCGGCGATACCGCAGTGCGACGTTCGCCCTGCGCAGGGCCTCGGCCAGGAGCCCGGCGGCCGCCGCCTTGCGCCCCTTCTCCCGCTCGGTTCGGGCCAGTCGCACTCCGGCCGAGACCGCCCCGCAACGCGCGCTGAAGAGCTTGTGGCGCAGGTCCATCTCCGCCCTGATCGCCAGCAACCCGTTGCGTTCCGTTCCGGCCTTGCCCGTCGCGTCGAGGTCGTACCCGGGCCGGCGCTTGAGAAATTCGTCGATCAGCCTGATTCCCCGGGGATAGTCGGGTTCGACGACAGCGCCGGCCGCCGGGCCGCCGTCCTTGCCGGCGGGATGGCCGCGCAGGCAGAGCTCGATCTCGTCGAGTTCCTCGCGCGCTTCGGCGAATTCCGCGAGGCCCAGGCCGCGGGTGCGGCGCACCGCGGCCCTCAGCTTGCGGAAGTCGGGGAGGCGTCTGTCGGGCCTGCCCACGCCGTCGCCGTCGGGATCGAAGGTCGCCAGCAGGACCCGGTAGTCCTTCAGCGCCTCGGCGCTCTTGCCCTGATTCAGGAACTGCTCGGCCAGCCACAGCCTGCCCTCGGGCGCGCTCCTTATCCAGGTCGCGCCGCGAAGGGCGCGAAGGTATTCCTCGCGGCGCCTGCGCAGCTCCTCTTCTGTTCCGCGGAGGCCGGCCTTGCCGGCCCGTTCGGCGATTTCGCGGTAGGCGTTGACCAGCAGCGCGGCTGAACCCAGGCGGTATCTTTCGAGTATCCTGCGCGACTCCGGATCCTGCCGGTCGCGGAGGCGGCGGGCGAACCAGTGGTGCGAAAGCTCGGCCTTCTCGAGTCGGGCGGCAGCCGCCGGCACGGTCTTCTCCCGTTCGGCCAGCTTCAGGCGGCAACGGAGAATCAGCATCTCCAGCCGGCGGGACACGGCCTCCCCGCGCTGCCGGGGAACCGCCTCCTTCCGGTGCTCCTTGAGCAGCTCTCCGCCGGAGGCGCCCACGGCCAGAATCGTGCCTATTGACAGGGCTGCAATCGCGTGCTTTGGGATCTTCATTTCAGGTCTCCAGACTCCTGCTTCGCTCCCGTCTACTGCTAACGCCCCGGCCGGGGGGGACGTTCACCCAAAGGTCTTCGCCCCGGGGTGCGATCGCAGGTCGACGGTTTTCAAGGTGCGCGATCGGGCGTAACGCCTTGTGAGACAACGGCCTGGGCGTTGCGGCCAGTGCTTGCGGCTCCCTCGCATTTAATGGCGTTGCGGCCAGTGCTTGCGGCTCCCTCGCATTTAATATAGAATACGTGTCCTTCGGGGGCGTCATGTCTTACGAACGCCCCCCTCGGAGAAGAGTTGATGATACGAAGCAATAGCTTGCCCCTGGCGATTCTGGTCCTGGCCCTGGCGGTCCCCGGCGGCAGTTCCTCCGCCGGAACCCGCGTAAAGCCTCCAAAGGGCAAGGGTAAGGGACGACCGACCTTCAAGATTCCCAAGCACTGGGTGAAGTGCAAGAAGTGCGGCATTTACCTGCCGCCGCGCATGTCCTGTCCCAATTGCCCACCGAAGGGTTTCGAGAAGTGCCCCAAGTGCGGCGCTTTCCACCCCGAGAATCACAAGTGCGGCTACTGCGCCCAGAAGAAGATTCCCCGGCGCGAGGCGCGCTGCCCGGTCTGCCGCAAGGCCTTCAACGGGCCGATCTCTTTCAACCGCAACGACAAGGGCGGCACCGACCGCGACTTCTGCCGGCACTCGCTGGGCAGGAACGTGGTTGAAGCGCTGGTCTGGTCCTGCCCGCGGTGCGGGCACACCCACTGGTGTCCCGAGCTGCGCGACGGCACGGAGTACCCCGGCAAGTTCAACGAGAAGGTCACACCGGCCTACGCCCGCACGGTGGTGGCGAAGGTCAAGCCGGTCATGATCGGCCGACTGGCCGAGGAGGTCGGCCGGGTGTCCGCCAAGCTGCGGGATATGATCAGCGAGATCGATCAGCTGGACGTTCCCGACTGGATCAAGTACGAGGCCGGTCTGCTGTGTGCCGAAGCGCGCGGGGACGACGCCGCGGTACTGGCCAAGCTCGCGCTCGAGGGCAGCTACGCCTGCCGGCGCGAGATGGTCAAGGCCGTGGACATCCCCGCGCTGAGCAGGACCATCCCGGTGCTCGAGCGGATGATCGCCAAGCACGGAGGTGTCAGCGACGACCCGCGCACGGTGATCAAGGTCATCGTCGACCTGCTTCGCCGCTCGAAGCAGATTGAACTCAAGAAGAAGCGCGGTCGTCCCTTGAACGCCGCGGAGAAATACTACCTCTACCTGCGCCTCGCGGGGTGCTGGGATCGGATGGGCAACACCGACATGGCCTCCGAGGCACTTGATCAGGCCGGCAATTCCGTGAAGCGGGTGCCCGCGCCTCCCAAGGTGCTCAAGCCCTTCGCCGCCATCGTCGAGTACCGCAAGAAGATCCTGGCCAGGGAGAGCGTCTTCCGCGCCCGGGCCGCCAGGGAGATGCGCAAGGCCCTGGTCGAGGACAACGCCTATCACAGCGCGTCGGTGATGCCGACGGTCTACCTGCTGGGCGAGCTCTACCGCCGCGAGGAGCAGTACTCGCGGGCCCGGCCCTGGCTGGCGCTCAGCGCCAAGATGGCCCGCACGGTCAGCAAGAACCACCTGCTGGTCAAGCTGGTGAAGGAAATCATGGCTTTGCCCAGCATGCGCGACGCCGTTGTGGACGAGAAGGAAGAGGCTGCAGTGCTGGCGCTGGTGGTCAGGCTCACGGGACGCGATCCCGGGGAACTCATCTCCAAGAAAAAGCCGGAGCCGGAAGACGGTGCTCCCCGGACCGTCACCGGCAGGCCCATTGACTGCGCCGGCTGTCTGGCCAATCTGTACAAGGCCTACGTCGCGTGGGTCGATAAGCACAAGAAGCCGCCGCCCGATCTTGAGGCCCTGATCAAGGCCAAGCTGATAACCCGCGAGGCCGCCGGGGGGCTTAAGTGCCCGGGCTGCGGGGCCAGGTTCCGCTACCGCCAGCCCCGCAGCGCAAGGGGCGGCAACGAGTTGCTGATTTGGTGCAAGAAACTGATCCTCTACGCCGACGGCAAGACCAAGGCCCGCTGAGCCTCTGGCCCCGCAGCTGCCCGGAGAATCCCGCCAGATGAAGATTTGCCCGGCTCTCTTCTCGCTGCTGCTGATCGCCGCGCTGGGCTGTGCCAGGCCGCTGCCCGAGACCGAACTCCGCAGGCGCCTGGCAGGCCAGTCCGGCGAGCGCGAGACCTTCAGGTCGCTGAGCGCGTCCTACGGGCTGCACATTTCCGGGCGCAAGCCCGACGGCAAGAGCGGCCGTCTGACCTGCTCGGGGCGCATCGTCGCCGCCAGGGATCAGGGCCTGCGCATGCGTGGGGCCAAGGCCCTGGGCATGGCCCGGATCTTCGATTTCCTGATGGTCGGTGACCGTTACCGCCTCAGCTTCATCTACGGCAAGAAGTTCTTCACCGGCAGCGTCAAGAAGGCGCTGGCCAGGCGCAAGGCCGGGGCGCTGGTCGGGGAGGGCCGGCCGAACCTGGCCGCGCTGCTCTTCCCGGTTCCGCCGGGCGAGGACTGGGGCAAGCGCGAGATGGTCTTCGGCCGGCGCGAGGTCGCCATCAACTGGAAGCGGCCCGACGGGTCGCTGGCCCGCACCCTGGTGGTCAGGGCCTCCGACGCTCGCCCGCTGCGCACCGAGATCTTCGCGGCCGAGGGCAAGCGCGCAGCGACCATCTACTACAAGAAGCTCCTGGACCTCGACGGGTTCCACCCGGTTGCGGGGTTCAAGATCCGCGGCACGGGCCGGACACGCTTCCGCCTGGACTTCAGCTTCAGCAAGATGGCCATCAACGGGCGCGTCAAGGCCGCCGCCTTCAGGCTCAAGGCGGCGCCCGGGTTCGAAGTGGTCGATGTGGACGAGAGGGAAGCCGGCAAGCAGGAGCCGTCGGAAAGCCAGTGAACAGCTCCGGAGTCCTGCAACGCAAGCTGGCCGCGCTGGGACGCGGGGTGAGCCGTCGCCCCGGGACCGTGCTGCTTTCCGCCCTGCTGATCACGCTGGCCGCGGCGCCGCTGGCGGCCTGGACGCTGATGAACGTCCAGCAGGATCTCCTGGAGGTCCTGACCCGGGGCATGCCCAAGGCCGAGGCCTTCAAGCGGATCGGCAAGGACTTCGGGATCATCGACCGGCACTTCGTGGCCGTCGAGCTGCGCAGGCGCGAGGATCTCGAGACCGGCAAGCAGTTCGTCGATCGCCTGGCCGAGCTGCTGGCCGCCGACCGCGAGCTGGTCCGTTCGGCGCGCAGCAGGATGGACCTCAAGGCGTTCTTCCTGGACTACGCCTACGTCTACTACGCCGAGCTCGGGGACGAGCTCGGCGACGAACTCGCCGCCAGGTTCAGCGATGCGGGAATCGCCCGGGCCATGCGCACCAACCGGGATCTGCTGCGTACCCAGGGAGCCAGCCGCGAGCTCGTCCTGCGCGACCCGCTGCAGCTCCGGGATCTGGCTCCGCGAATCCAGGCGCGCCTCGCCAGGCGCCTGGGCGCCGAGGGTTCGATAGACCCGGCCGCCGGAGGCTACTTCGTCTCCCGGGATCTCGAGCGTTCCGACGGCAGCGTCGGCAAGATGCTGCTGGTCGACGTTCGCCCGGTCTACTCCAGCGCGAACCAGAAGAAGGGCCGGGAGCTCATGGCCCACACCCGGCGCTGCGTTGCCCGGGCCCGCGCCGAGTTCTTCTGGAGCGATCGCGAGAAGGCCGCGAACTGCGCGGAACTCCTCGCCGATCCGGAGTTCATGCCCCCGGCGGAGAGCGACCTCGGCGGGCGCATCTCCTCGGAGATCGGCGGGGCCTACGCCATGAGCCAGCACATGACCGGCCTGATCGGCCGCGGCGTGCTGCTCGGCGCGGCGGTAAGCTTCCTGCTGATCGTCTCGGTCTTCGTGCTGGCTTACCGCCGGCCTGGGGCGTTCTTCTTCATCGGCGTGCCCCTGGCTGTGCCGGTGGTCTGGACCCTGGCGCTCTCGCAGGTGCCGCTGCGCCTCTACGGCTACGGGGGGCGCGCCTCGGTGATCGGCCTGGCCTTCTGCGCGGTGCTGCTGGGGCTTGGCGTGGACTACGCGATTCACGTCTACAACCGCTACGTCTCCGAGCGGGCCGGGGGCGCCGATCCCGAGAGGGCCTCCGGCGTGTCGCTGGGCGCGGTCGGCGAGGGCATCGTAATCGGGGCCATGACCACGGTGGTCGCGTTCCTGGGCATGACCCTCACCGACTTTCGCGGCTTCAAGGAGTTCGGGGCCATGGCCGCCCTGGGCGTGTTTCTGACCATGGTCGCGCTGCTGGTCTGCATGCCCGCGGCGCTCACGCTGATCTCGCGGCTGCGCGGGGAGCGGGAGCATTCGCGCAAGCCGCTGTCCTTCGGTCTCGAGCGCGCGCTGCGCCTGGTGCGCGCGCGCCCCGGTGCGATCACGGTTCTCGGCCTGGTCCTGCTGGCGCTCAGCGTGGCAGCCATGTTCGTCGATCCGGCCCAGACGGGCGTCAACTTCGAAAGCGACATCGGCAAGATGGGCCCGCCGAAGCACCTGGACACCGTAGGCGGGCTCAACAAGCGCATCGCCCGCAATTTCAACATCGACTACAAGCAGATCTCGGCGATCGTCAGCGGGCCCGACGTAAACAGGGTCATGGAACGCACCGCTCAATTGATAGCCAGCGCGCGCGGGAGCCAGCGCGTGCGCAGTGCCCGTGGCCTGACCGACCTGGTGCCCTCGCCTTCCCGCCAGAGGCAGAGCCTGGTCGCCGCGCGCGCGAAGCTACTGCCCGGGCTCGCGAACCTCGCCAGGCGCATGGCGGCCGCGGCAAGGGCCGCGGGGCTCAACCCCGGAGGGCTGGAGCGCTCCGGGCTCTATCGCGCTTTCGTCAAGACGGTCGAGGGCATGGCCGGGCGCATCGAGTCCGGCCGGTTGCTGGACGTCGAGAACCTGCCCGATCCCACGGTGGCCGAACTGTCCGGGATGATGTTCCGCGCGCCGGAGAAGCCCGGCGGAGACTACCGCACGCACACCATGATCTCGCTGGAGGAATACCGGGGCATGGAGAGCGCCGACTACCGCGCACTGGCCGCTGAGCTGGGCGTCGACGGCAGCGCCGTGCAGATGACCAGCTACGTGCTGATCATCTACGAGCTCAAGGACAGCGTGCAGGGCGATCTCACCCTCTGCACCGCCATCGTCGCCGGCATCGTGCTGGTGATGCTGCTGGTCGCCCTGCGCCGGCCGGTATTCGTCCTGTTGGCGCTCAGCCCGGTGATAATGGGTGCGGCATTCATGCTGGTGGTCATGAAGGCCACCAGCAAGGCGCTCCTGGTTTCCGGCAGCGAAGCCGCGCTGGACCTCAACTACATCAACGTGTTGGTCTTCCCTGTTCTGATCGGCATCGGCGTGGACAACGCTGTTCACTTGATAATCCGCGCCCGCCAGGACAATCTGGACGTGGCCGGCGCGGTCACCGAGACCGGGCGAGCCCTGGTGCTCTGCTCGCTGACCACCATGCTGGGATTCCTCTCCCTGACCACCTGTCCGCACTGGGGGATCCGCTCGCTGGGAATCGTGGTGGCCATCGGCATGGGCTTCGTGATGCTGGTGTCGGTGCTCTTCGTGCCCGCGGTGCTGGAACTGCTCCGCCGCCGGGCGAAAACCGGGCCGGAGGAGGGAGGATAGCAGTGCTCAGGATCCCGATGCTGTCAGTCGTGTTCGTGGTGCTGGCCGTTGCTGCCGCGCCGGCCGGCGAGGGGAAGCCGCAGTCGGCCGGCAAGAAGGTCAAGGAGGAGCCGGTATCCGCGGCCGAACTCAAGAAGCTCCTGACCGAGTGGGGCGCGGCGCAGAAGAAGCTGAAGACCATAGTCACCGACTTCAAGTGCGAGGAGGAGGACGTGCTCCTCGACGAGCCCCAGGTTACCAAGGGCCGGATAAGCATCAAGAAGCCCGACGGCTACCGCCGCGAGGTCTACGAGGAGAAGAAGCTCAAGGGCGGCAAGACCAGTAAGAAACTGGTGGGCATGATGATCCTCAAGCCGCCGATGCTCTGGGTCTACCTGCCCGCGCAGAAGCGCGCCGAGGAGATCAACGTCAAGAAGGTCGCCGGCAAGGCCGGGACCAACCCCCTCAAGCGCCTGGGTGACATCATCTCCTTCGACGAGAAGCGTATCAGTGCCAGCTTCAAGATTGCCGCAGTCAAACTGGGCGATGTCTACCGCATGACTTATACGCCAAAGAAGGGCAAGGCCATCGGCAACGTTTCCATGGTCCGCGTCTGGATTAAGAAGGGCGCGCGCTTTCCGCAGAAGATGGAGACCACCGATGCCGGCGACACCGTGCGCACCGAGACCTACCGGAACACGAAGTTCGACACGAAGCTCGACGATTCGTTCTTCAAGTTCGAGAGGCCCCGGGGCGTGAAGCTGATCAAGGTTACGAGGTAGGCACAGAGCACAGAGGCCACAGAAGAGCCTCTCAGCTGCTTTGCCCTCTTGTCTTTGTCCCTTTGTCCCTTTGTACCTTTGTACCTTTCCACACTTGTGCCTAGAATGACGCCATGGCGCTGGAACATCTGCTGGTAAAGCCCATGGGTTCGGCCTGCAACCTGGCCTGCTCCTACTGTTTCTACCGCCAGGTGGAGAGATATCTGCCCACCGGCGAGCCCATGGCCGATGACGTCCTCGAGAAGATGATCGGGGACTTCCTGGGGGGGCGTCCGCCTGTTGCCGCCTTCGGCTGGCAGGGCGGCGAGCCCACGCTCGCGGGGCTGGACTTCTTCAGGAAGGTCGTGGATCTCCAGGCGCGGCTGGGGGCGCGCGGACAGCGCGTGGGCAACGCCCTGCAGACCAACGGCATGGTCATCGACGACGAGTGGGCGAAGTTCCTCTTCGAGTGGCGCTTCCTCGTCGGCCTGAGCATAGACGGGCCCGAACCGATGCACAACGCGAACCGCGGCAAGTCCTGGCGCCGGGCGATGCGGGCCGCCGAGCACCTGCGCAAGCGCGACGTGGCCTTCAACATCCTCGTGGTGCTGACCGAGGAGAACGCCAGGCAAGGCGGCGATCTCTACCGCTGGTTCCTGGGCGAGGGGTTCAACGACGTACAGTTCATTCCCTGCATCGAGCCCGCCGAACTGGGCAGCCCGGCGGCGTGGAACCCGAAGCTTGCCGACTTCTCGGTAAGCCCCGAGACGCTGGGCCGGTTCATGGTCGAGGCCTGGCAGGAGTGGCGCGAGTCGGGCTATCCCCGCGGCTACACTGAACGTACCTTCATGGCCATGCTGGCCTGCTTCGCCGGCAGCGACCCGGGGGTCTGCACATTCGCTCCGGACTGCGCCAGTTACCTGGTCGTCGAGCGCGAGGGGGGGGTCTATCCCTGCGATTTCTTCGTGCGCGACGAGTGGAGGCTGGGGCAGGTCTCGGACGGCCTGCACGAGTTGACCCACTCGCCGCGGCGCAAGAAGTTCGCGACACTCAAGAACCTCGCTCGCGAGGAATGCGGCGACTGCCAATGGTGGGACCTCTGCCACGGGGGCTGCCCCAAGGACCGCGTTCAGGCGGGTTCGTTCGCCAGGCGCAGCCCCTTCTGTGAGGGCTACAAGCGCTTCTTCTCCGAGACCACCGACTGGTTCCGCGAGGAGGCCGCGCGGCGCCTGGAGGCCTGTCGCCGCGAGGAGGAAGCCCGGCGCCAGCAGGCCCGTGCGCGGATGCTCCGGCCGGCAGCCGGTTCGGTGGGCCGCAACTCCCCCTGCCCCTGCGGCAGCGGCCGCAAGTTCAAGCAGTGCTGCGGGCGCAAGTAGCTCGCGAATCAGGACGCCGCTCTGTTCTCTCACGAAGTCACCCGTCAGCGAGATGTGATGCTGCGGCGCTAAGCCCCGGCGCGGCAATGTTTTGGATATCGGTTCTTGGGCTCAAGAGTCCGGGTGCCGACAGCCGATAATATATCGAATGTCTGCCGTCGCCGAAGGGCGACTGGAGGTCCAATGATGACGTTGCGCGATTCCCGAAGAGTCGTAGTGCTGGCGGGAGCCCTGTTGCTTTCCACGCTGCCGGCTTCACCGGTCCTGGGTGGCGAGGGCGCAGAGGGCCTACCCGAACCGAAACCGAGCCAGGGCGTATTCGCAGCGGGGATCGACAAGCAGGTTCCCAGGCCCAAGCCGGATTTCCGCAAGCCGCTCATCCAGCACAGGAACCCATTCAAGCTCGAGCTCACGCGCGATCAGCTCCCGAAGGACGCTTCGGGGCTTTCAGAGATCCTGGTGCAGCGCTACGATGCCGAGGCCGGCAAGTGGAAGGGCTACGGTCTCATGGCCCTCAAGCGCGAGCGTCTCGAGAGCGGCGGGACGCGCATCGCCGGGGCGACCCTCGACTTCGTTGCGCCCACCGACGGCATCTACTGCCTGCGCACCGTGGCGCGATATGCATCTGGCCGGATCGATAGCAGGAGCCCCGGCCTGGATCAGGATGATGTCGAGTGGATGGTGGTGCTCGACCGCACACCGCCGAAGGTGACGATCACCAGCCCGGCCTCCCGCCGCCTGCGGCTCAAGCCCGGATCGCGGGTCGCCATCGGCTGGAAGGTCGATGAGGACTATCCCGCGCACCGGGTGGAGCTCGAGGACTCCCGCACCGGCGAGAAGAAAACGGTCGACGCCCACCGGGTGGAGATCTCCCACGACGGGGGGAATACCTGGAAGTTCTTCAAGGGATTCAGGGACCCCAGGAAGCGGATCTTCTGGTCGGTCGAGGGGCCGAATACCGATTCGCTGCTCGTCAGGGTGACCGTCCGTGACGCCGCGGGCAACGTGGGATCCGGAACCAGCAAGAGGATGGCGGTTGCCGGTTTCAAGCACACGGCGGACGCTTTCGACGGCAAGGGCCGCGTGCACGGGCCTCTGCCCTCGGTCGCCCGGCGCACGTACCAGCGCGGCGTGATCTACATGACCCGCGGCGAATACCCCGACGCCGCCAGGCACCTGGAAGAGGCGATCCGCCTCGACAAGAAACTGCTCCGCGCCTACGTGGACCTCTCCGCGACGTACTTGCGTCTCCACGAACGCCAGCTGAAGATCACCGGGCAGCCCAACTCCACTTACCTGGCGAAGGGCAAGCAGTGCTGCACGGACGCGTTCAAGGCCGGCTTCGAGAAGGAAGCGGCCCTGCACTACAACCTGGCCCAGTTCGTCTGGCGCCAGAAGAAGGGCAACGAGGAGGCGGCGATCAAGTGCCTCAAGGAAGGCCTGGCACACAACCCGCGCCACGTCGAGAGCCTTTACTTCATGGCTTACCTGCGCTGGCACCAGCGCGACGCGGCCTATAGCGCCGGCAGGGGGGCCGAGGAGAAACGCCTGCGCGACGAGGCCAAGAAGCTGTGGAAGCAGGCTGCGGCGCTGGGCGGCGTGGATCACCCCCACGCCAAGCAGGCCGTTCACTGCCTGCGGCTCCTGGAGAAGTGGGAGCGCGCCATGGAAGAGCGGGCGGCCAGGAAAGAGACCCGCAAGAAGCGGATAGCTTCCGGCGCCAGCCCCAGCCGGGGAGATCAGTAACTTCCCCGCACAGGACACCAGGCGGGCCCGGCCCGGGCACCGTCTTCCCGTCTCATCTGCAGTCGCCTGCCGGCCGGCGGGCGTGCCGCTGCCCTTGCGCTCGCCATGGAGCGGCGTGCGGGTAGACTGAGCCGGAGGCACCGGGATGCTTGCCGGGGGGAAGAACCCGGGTGGATCGCCCGGTATCCCAGGAGGGCCCATGAGCGACGCAGTAAGAGAATGGCGCGGCATCATCCCGCCGATGGTGACACCGCTGGCCGGGCGGGACCAGCTGGACGTTGCCGGCCTCGAGCGGCTGGTCGAGCGCGTCCTGGCCGGCGGGGTGCACGGCATCTTCGTGCTGGGCTCGACCGGTGAAGCCCCGAGCCTCAGCCACCGGCTCCAGAAGGAACTTGTTGAGCGCACCTCGAAGCTGGTCGCCGGCCGGGTACCCCTGCTGGTGGGCATCAGCGACACCTCCTTCACGGATTCGGTGACCCTTGCGCGGCACGCTGCAGACCGGGGCGCCGACGCGGTGGTGCTGGCGCCGCCGTACTACTTCCCGGCGGATCAGCCCGAACTCGTGGAGTACATCGGGCACCTGGTTCGCGAACTGCGGCTTCCGCTCTTCCTCTACAACATGCCCGGCTTCACCAAGCTGAGCTTCGATCCCGAAACGGTGGTCCGGCTGGCGGGGCTCCCGGGAATCGTGGGGCTCAAGGACAGCTCGGGCTCGATGACCTACTTCCACCGGCTGCAGTACCTCCTGGAGAAGGAGCGGCCCGGCTTCGCGCTCTTCGTGGGCCCCGAGGAATTGCTCGGCGAGACCGTGCTGTTCGGGGGCAGCGGCGGCGTGTGCGGCGGGGCCAACCTCAAGCCGCGGCTCTACGTCGACCTCTACGAGGCGGCCGTCGCGGGTCAGCACGATCGCGTGGCCGAGCTCCACGGCGAGGTGATGCGGATTTCCGGCACCATCTACGAGGTGGGCCGTCACCCCTCGCGCTACCTCAAGGGCCTGAAGTGCGCGCTGTCACTGCTGGGCGTCTGCGACGACTTCATGGCCGAGCCCTTCCACAGGTTCCGCAGCGAGGAGCGCGAGGCGGTCGCCGGCCACCTGCGCGAACTCGGACTGCTGCCCTGATACGCGAGAGGAACTCGCCCCCCGCGGTGTGCATCCGGGAGAGGATCAGGCCCGCGGCTGAACGGCTCAGCGATCTCCTGGAATTGGCGCGAAACCAGATCAAGGAAACCGGGTTCGGTATGTTCTGGGCGCCTGCGCCTCGAGGCACAGACGGCCTGTGGGCTTTGCAGCATCAGGGTCAGCCACCAGAACCACGTTGCCGCCGGATCTGCTTTTCCAGGTCAGCTTCACGTCGTTGAAGCCGGCTTCGCGCAGCAGGCGTTCGTTGGTTTCCGGACAGAGCGTTACGTCGTAGTTCCACTCGGCGCGGTCGCCGCCGGGGAGCCCGGCGATGTAGTCGGCGAAGCACTTGAGTGTCTTCGCCTCGTCCTCCGGCGAAGACGACTGGTCTCCCTCGATGTACTTGCCGCCGGGCTTGAGCGCGGCGCGCACCGCGGCGTAGAACCGCGACTTGGCGTCCGGACTCAGGTGATGCGCGGTTAGCGTGGCGATGGCGTAGTCGTAGACGCTCTTCCCCAGCGGGAGGTCGACGTAGGAGTTCTCCAGGAGTTCGATCTGCGCGGCGCGGCTCCGGAATTTCTCCCGGAGCTTCGCGAGCATTCCGCCGGAGAGGTCGATGCCCTTCACTCGGGCGTTGGGCGCCCTTTCGAAGAGCCCCTCCAGCTCCAACCCGGTTCCGCAGCCCGGAACCAGGAGCCGGATCGGCGCGTCGGTGGCTTCGATCTCGCGGGCCACGGCGTCGTACATGTCGAGTCCGATCCGATCCTCATCGGGGCCGAAGACGTCGTCCCAGACCTCGGAGGCGGTGTCAAAGAAGCCGCGCATGTCTTCTATCGTGTACAGCCACTCGGGCGTGTCCTCCTTCTTCGGCAGCGGTGCGGTGGGCACCGACTTTCGCAGCTTCTGGAGCCTGCGCCTGGCGTCTTCCTTTCTCATAGCTCCGCCCTCAGAAAACGGGACCACAGGCTGCCGGCCAGTCCCGGCGCGGAGACTCCGTATCGCGCGAAGTAGCCGCAGACGTTCTCGATGTCGCGGACCAGCAACTGGAACGCGTTGCGATTCGACCGCGGATCGACCGCCTGGGGGAAGTCGATGATCTTCACGCCCTCCTGCCAGTAGAGAATGTTGAAGGCCGAGAGATCCGCGTGCACGCGGTTGCAGCTCAAGAAGGTCTCTATGTTGTGAGTCACGCGCAGGAACGCGGCGCGCGCCCGCTCGGGGTCGAGCCTGACTCCTTTGAGTTGCGGGGCGGCTTCCTCCTCGTCGCCGACGAATTCCATGAGTATCGCGCCCGGGCCGCTGGCAAGCGGTCGCGGCACGTCGGCGCCGGCGTCGTGCAGTTTCCTGAGCGTTTCGTACTCGTACCCGCACCACATGCCGGCCGCCACCTTGCGGCCGTGCCTGGTCTTCTTGCGGCAGGCGCGCGCGCTGCGTTCATCGAGTATGGCGCGTCCCTGCTGGTAGATCGCGGCGTCCCGGAAGTCGCGCCGGCCGGTGTCGCAGTAGGCCTTGAGCGCGACCAGTTCCGCGTCGATCGAACGGCCGGCGCGACAGCAGAACACCGTCGCCTCCTTGCCGGCCTTGGCTACTCTCAGCACTTCGGTAATCAGCCCCCGGTCCAGGAAGTCCTGGATCGCGGGGATCTCAGAGATCCTCGTCGCCATGCTTTCTCCTTGAAGTTGCGTTTTGAACTCCCCATCAGCTTGAGCGTGCAGGTCACAGTACTTCCTCCTTTCAAAGCCCCGGAGAATGTCCCGGGAGCCCGGCTCTCGCGAGCGGGGCCGACTCACGGTATGGGAACGGGTTCGAATGACCTGACGCCGGCGACAGACGGCACGGATCTCCCTCGAAAGGAGGGACTCCTATTGCGGGCGCGGCGCTCGTGCGTGCGCGCTCAGAGGGGAGCGCCGGACCCAATAGGCAGAGGAACGCCTGCCGCCGGCCCCAGGCGCGAGATGGGATGTTCTCGGTGAAGGCTGGGTGTTAGGAGATAAGCCTCACGGAGATGGACCCACTCGCTTTGCGGATATTCTTCATTCGTCCACCTCCTTTCCTGCAGGCCCGCGCGCCGGGCGCGGGCGCCTCGCGATGCATCGCTTGAACAATAGATACCCCACAGAAGAGCAGAAGTCAACGGGAATCGTCAACTTGACGTTGAGTTCAGGAGTCGGTCGCGCGCCGCATCTTCTCGAGCTTCGCCAGGATCCGCTCCGGCGTGAAGTAGCCGATGCGGCCGTCGCGACAGCAGCCGAGGATCTTGCGGCACATGCTGAAGCAGGCTGCGGCGTACTGCATCTCGGGCGACGGCAGGTCGCCGCAGAGCTCTTCGATTCCCTCGCGGGCGCGGGGCCAGGAGAGCACGTTGATGTGGTCGATGACCGTGCCGACGAAGATCAGGCGGTTGGCGAAGAAGGACTGCTCGAAGTCCACGTAGCCGGTGATCTCGCCGCTCTCGACGATAGTGTTGGCGGCGTTCCAGTCCAGCTTGCAGAGGACTTCCTGTCCCCAGAAACCGGCAATTCCCGGGGCCGCGCGTGCGCAGTCCACCGCGCCGTGAAGTCCGGGCAGGTCGAACTCCGCGTTGGCCGCCAGGTGATCTGCGACGACGCCCAGCGTGTGCCCGGCGACTTCGTAGAGCCCGAGACCGCCGGGGAAGTCCTGCCGCGCGGCGGCCAGTGCTCCGGCGGGCGGAACGTGTTGCAGGAAGCGGGCGACGTTCCGTCCGTGATCGCGGCTCAGATCTTCAACTTCGGCCCGCGGCCTGCCCTGTTGCCAGGTCGAGAGCGGTTCTCCGCGGAGCAGTTCGACCAGAACGTTCGTGGGCGGACGGCTTTCGATCAGGCGCGGGATCAGGGTCAGCCCGGCGTAGTACGCGTAGAACGCAGTCTCGCGCAGGCACTTCTCGCGAGGATCGCCGTTGTCGTTGTAGGTCTTGCGGACGCAGGCGATGCCGTCGAACGCTTCGACGGCAACCGAGCTCTTCTTGCCCTGGGGCAGTTTCACGCGGCGCCTCCCGGACCTGCGCGTCGACCACCATTTCGACGACCCGCCCCGCGCTCTCCCGTGCCCGCGTTGGTGTCGAAGATTACCGGGATCGTCATTCAGGACTCCTCCCCGCCGGGCAGTCTAACACCGCGACCACGCTGACATCAAGCCCGGCCCACGTTCTCCAACGAAGCCACAGAAGCACGAAGAGCACCCATTCTCTGCATGGACAGGCAGGATGCACAGGGCACTTCGAGAACGCAGAGACCGAGTTCCTGTCCCGTCCCCCTGTCAATCGATGGTGGCCCAAGGCCGAGAGGGCTCTTCCGTGGCTTCGTGGCTCTGTGAGAGGAGTGCGGCAGAAAGCGCGCGCCCGCGGGGCTGCGGGCCCCGCGGGCGCTGCTGGTTCGGAGCGTCCCCGTCACCTGACGGGGCGGGATTTACCCCGGCGGTCCCAAGTCTCCGGTTCGCGGCTGCTTCCTACGGCTTGAGGCCGGTGTCGGTCTTGACCGGCGGGTCGGCCTCGGTGTAGATGCCGTCCTTGTCCAGCGTGGTCGTGACCTTGCCGCCGCCCCTGGGAATCGTCAGGCGCTCTACCCGCCCGTTGCCGTAGGTTACGATCACCACCTGTCCCCAGTGGTTCTGGCTGGCGGTGTCTCCCGGCTTCTTGCCGTCGGCCGCCAGCACGACACCGCTCTTTATGGATGACGTATGACGCGGGTCGTAGTGGTAGCTGCAGCTGGCCGCGGTCACGGTCCCGTCGAACTCCCTCCACCGGCTGGGCTCGGACGGACACGAGAAGATCCTCGCGTTGTCCACGTAGTTCGGGTAGAGGAGCTGCAGGGACTTGACCCCGTCCAGTTCCTTGGGAGACGTGTACGCCGACCAGTTTCCCTCCCACACGGAAGGGAAGACGTCGTCGTTTTCGTCTGCGTAGGACATGCAGGCAATGGAGATCTGACGCAGGTTGTTGCTGCATGCCACCCGGCGGGCGTTCTCGCGGATGTGGCTGATTGCTGGCATGAGCAGGCCTATGAGAATACCTATGATTGCGATTACGACCATCAGCTCGATCAGCGTGAAGCCCGCACCAATCCGCAACTTCAGTTTTCGCATTGTTCACACTCCCTTCTCCTGAGCCATTCAGGGAACCCGCGCGGTACTGATGCCTCCTTTCCATTGCGCGAGCGACCACCAGGGGAGTGATCCCGCCGCTCCATATGTAATAAACCGCCACATTGCGCAGAGGTCAACAGTTTCGTTGCCGGCGGCTTGCGGGCAAGGGCCGTAAGCCTCTGTGCAAATACGACTTCGACAGGCCATTGCCGGAATTCCCTGGTCCCGGGTGAGGTTAGGTACGGCGGACGCGTGGAGGGTAGCAGGAATGGACGCAATGAAGCTCATGAAGCGACCTGGCAGGCCGTTGAAGAAGTGTTCCGGGGTACAGGTTGAGCAACTTGGCTACTCAAGAGAACGCCCGCCTTCGCCCTGCTACGCCTGCGGCTACGCAGGGCTACGGCGCGCCGGGGCAGGAGAGGATTGACCTTCCCAATGTGGTCCTTTCCGCATCAACCCTTCGACAAGCTCAGGGTCGCTCATGTTGAGGTCGTGAGCCCTGTCGAACGACTGCTCGACTGTTCATCTGCTCTCCTGCTCCAGCAGGCCGTTCTTCAACGGCCTGCCAGAGCAGCGATGCTGGTTGCGTGCATGTGCCTGCTGCTCTTCGGGTGCAGCGAGACGAACAGGCAGCGGGGCAAAGCGGCGCCGGCCGAAAAGGAGGCGGAGATGACTGCCGAGATCGATCTGCCGACCAGCGAAGCCGAGTGGAAGAGACGACTGACGCCGGAGCAGTATCGCGTGCTGCGCGAGAAGGGAACCGAGCGACCCTTCACCGGCGCCTACTGGGACTCCAGGAAACCGGGCCTCTACCGCTGTGCGGGCTGCGGCCAGGAGCTGTTCGAGTCCGGAACCAAGTTCCGCTCGGGCTGCGGCTGGCCCAGCTTCTACCAGAGCGCCCGCAAGGGGGCGATTACCGAGAAGGTCGACCTCTCCCACGGCATGCGCCGGACCGAGGCGCTCTGCTCGAAGTGCGGCGGCCACCTCGGCCACGTCTTCAACGACGGTCCGCAACCCACCGGCCTGCGCTACTGCATCAACTCCGCAGCGCTGAAGCTCGAGCACAAGAAGAACGCTGGCGCCTCAGACTAGCGCCCTTCGACAGCCTCGGGCTTCGACAAACGGTGGTCCTGATGCTGATGACAGGCGCCAGGTCGCGGTCCTGCCATACCCTCGATTTTGCTTTGCGGCATTCGGCTCCACCGCCTAGAATCTGAGCCGATCGTCCCGCCGTAGACGGGGCAGCCCGCTCGGAGCCCACTGATCCAAGTGCACTTGCGTACGCTTTCGACCGTCTTCTGTGCGCTGCTTTCGGCGGCGGCGGCCGTCGCGGCCGGCGAGAAGCAGCCGGCCGGAGCGCCCGATCCGGCGAAGTCCGTCAAGCTGCGCAAGGGCGAGCGGCTGGAGTTCGAGCTGCACTCCGACAACACCTACCCCGTAATCACCGGCAAGCTCAAGGGGCGCGCCACGGTACTCAGCGGCTCGGCCCACGTGCACGTCAAGGGTTTCTATCGCGGCAAGCGCCTGGATTCGCTGCTGGAGGCCGAGAACATCGTGGTCTTCCACGGCAAGGACAGGAAGACCGGCAAGCGCGAGCTCAAGGCCTGGGCCGACGGGGCGGTGCGCCTCACCGACAGGGACGGCCGGCTTCTGTGTTCCGAGCTCTACTACGACTTCGTCACGCACCGCGGGCGCGCCAAGGACGTGCGCGTGGAGATAGGCAAGGTCCAGGAGGTCTCCAGCCGGGTGCGCGCCCCGGACCTGGCGCCGGACGCGGTCGGTAGCGAGCTCAAGGTCGGCGGGGACAACGCCAGGACTCCCGGGGTGGCCAACGCCATCGAGGACGCCTGGTCCATCGGCTTCGGCAAGGGTGCGCCGAAGAAGTGGTACCTCTCGGCGCCGGAGATCCGCCGGGCGGGCCCCGGCAAGTGGGTGCTGGTCAGGCCGCGGCTCAGCAACTGCTCCTTCGAGGAGCCCCACTGGTGTTTCCAGGCCTCCAGCGCCAACTACCTGCCGGGTCGGCGCGTGGAGAGCTTCAACAACATACTGAAGATCGGCCGCGTGCCGGTGCTCTACGTGCCCTACATCGCCCGCGACCTGGCCCACGACTATCCCTGGACCCAGTGGCACTTCGGCAACTCGACTCGATGGGGGCCATACGCGTTGAGCAAGTGGGGCTTCGGCCTGCCCGACAGGCCCGACTGGGTGCTGCAGCCCCGGAATGTGTACTTCGACGTGGACTGGCGCCGCGAGCGCGGCATGGCCTTCGGCGCGGACCTGCGCTACGACGCGCTGCCTCACGGGGGCGGCCTCTTCGACAGCTACTTCCTGCGCGAGGACCACATCTCCCGCGAGGACGACCGCGAGCGCGCCGAGGACGAGATCGAACGCCGCGAAATCGTCTACGACAACCTGCGCGCCCACGGCGCGCCCAAGATCCGTGGCCGGCCCAAGCGGCGCTACGCCGAGAACCTGCTGTTCGCGGAGCGCCGCAGGTTGGACGGCTTCGATGACGCCGATCTCGCGGAGGAGCGCTACCACCGCGACGAGCGCTTCCGCCTGAAGCTCCGTCACCGCCAGGACTTCCTGCGGATGCACAACGACCTGCAGCACGATCCGGTCTACAAGCTGGATTTCACGGTGGAGTACAACGACTACTCCGACCGGAGCTTCATGCGCGAGTACTTCCGCGACGAGTACCGCACCGGGCCGGTCCCGGTCAGCTACGCCATGCTCCGCAACCAGACCGACGCGATGAGCGCGGCGGTCCTGGTCCAGCCGCGTATCGATCGTCACTTCGACCAGACCGAGTACATGCCCGAGGTGCGCGTGGATGTTCCACCGCGGGCGCTGCCGGGGGGCTTCTTCCTTTCATGGAAGGGCAGCCTGGGCAGGCTCACCCGCCGCTTCGACCAGGAATCCGGCTTCGAGAGCTTCGACGCCGGGCGGGCGCACCTGCGGCTGGTCGGTTCGCGGCCCTTCCACCTCGGCGCCCTGGCGATCAACCCTTACGTCGGCACCGACCAGATGTGGTACAGCGATCACTTCCGCGGCGCCGGCGTGGTGCGCGGGGCCCTGCTCTACGGCGCGGAGAGCTCGGTGCGCTTCTACGGGCTCTTCGACCTCGAGAGCGAGAGGTTCAACATCCACGGCCTGCGCCACGTAATCGAGCCGCGCGTGACTTTCGACGGGGTCTCCGCGCCCACCCACCGAACCTGGGAGCTCTACGACTTCGATGAGCGCGACGACCTGGTGCGCCAGAACATCGTGAAGGCCGGTCTTTTCCAGAAGCTCCAGGTCCGGCGCGGGGGCTCGGGAGATGCGCTGCGGGTTTCCGATTTCCTGGGCGTGGATTTCATCGCCTCCGGATTCTGCGACCGGGACGAGGCCGACGACTACAACAACGGCGACATGCTGTTGCCCATGGAGGTTCGCGGGTTCTTCAGCCCCGACGATCGACTGCGGTTCTGGACCCGCCTGGAAATCGACGCCCACGGCGTGGGCCTGGCGCGTTCGGCGGTGGGGGCGACCTACTCGCACAGCGAGCGCTTCGCGCTGCGTCTCGGGCATCATACCATCACCGAGGACCGCAACCGCAGCATTTCGGGGTCGAACTACCTCTCGGCGCGCGCCGACCTGGCGCTGGGAGCGCTGTACCGGATTGCCGCGGGCACGCGCTACGAGTTCGAGGACCCCGACGAGGATCTCGGCGAGCAGGGCCTCGACAACCTGCGCGTGGAACTGGTGCGCAACCTGCACTGCTGGCAGTTGAGCCTGGGGTACTCCAGCGAGCGCCGCGACGACGAGCGCAACCGGGCCTTCACCCTGACGGTTTCGCCCACCGGCCGCCCGCGCAACCTGGTAAAGGGTGCGGACCAGTTGATCCGCGACGACCCCGACTACAGTCGCATGCCCTGGCGCGCGCACCCCGGGGAGGCCGCCGGCGCGCTGCGCCTGCTGCCGCCGGAGGAGCCGCCGGCTCCCCCCGAAGAGGACTACGAAGAGGATGACGAAGAGGATGACGCGCCCGAGCCGCCGGGGGCGGAGTAGCTTTCAGCCGGAAGCTTCCTCCGAGAACTCCCCGGGGGTCGTGCCCGTGCGTTCGCGGAAGAACCGGCAGAAGTAGCTGACGTCGCTGAAGCCGCAGAGCAGCGCGACCCTCTTGACCGGGGTCTCCGGGTCGGCGCTCAGCAGCGCCCGGGCCTTTTCCAGCCTGACGCGGGCGATGGCCTCCCCCACCGGAATCCCCTCCCACTTGCGGTAGATCCTGTTCAGGTGCCGCGGCGTTATGCCCAGGTGGCTGGCGACCTCGGCCAGCGAAGCACCGTAGGCCACGTTGGCCTCGATGAAGGCCCGGGCGTTGAGGAAGAGCTGCTCGGCACGCGACTTCCCGGGCTTGGCGGGTCGGCCCCGGCTGCGAAGACCGAGGTAATCCCCCAGGTGCCTGAACGCCAGGGTCAGGATCAACCGGATGTAGGCCACGGCCGCCTCGGGGCCGTGAGAACGCTCGCGGCGGACCTCGCCGCGCAATCCCTCGAAGGAGCCGGCCAGGCTGTCCGCGCCCCTGATCCGGTAGCCGATGCCGGAGATGGCTTCAGCCAGCCGGAAGGCCAGCGAGTCGGTACGGTTGCTTGCGGGCGAAACGGAGAGCATGAACCCGAAAAGCACAGAAGGCCTGGTCCGGTTGAGCCAGTGGTGGGGAGTGTCCGGGGTCATGCAGAATATCTCCCCGCGCTTCACCGGGATACGCCTTCCCGAGCAGTAGTAGTCCATGCCCCCGGCCTGCATGTAGGTAAGCTCCATGAAGGGGTGCACGTGATCGGTCGTGCCGCCGTGTCCCGGCGGGGGGCAGGTCAGGTGCAGGATTTCCGTCCGGATAGTAATATCCCCGAGCCACAGCGGTCCGAGCCGGGAAACGGCTTCGGCCAGCCTCTGGTTCTCCGCAGCACATGGTGCATCGAGGTTTTGGGGCCTCGCCCGGGATAGGCGTATTCCCCGGCGAGTTCTCGGCGAAGGAGGCATGTCCGCATTCTCCTATCTATGTCCCCATCCTATCTGCGGCCCCGGGGAGTTCAAGGGGTATATTCCTCTTGAGATCGCGCCCCGCGGACGGGGGGCAAACCGCATCGCATCGGAGAGCGAATTCCAGATGGAGACCAAACCAGATCCCCGGGACATCGGCCAGGGCCTCGAGATTCCCTCGGAAGGCTACTGTGATCAGCCTTACATCGTGGTAACTGACGACGGCGCGTGGCTGTGCGCCATGACCACCGGCGCGGGTCACGAGGGCCAGCACGGCCAGCACATAGTCGCCACGCGCAGCACCGACCAGGGCCGGTCCTGGTCCGAGCCCGTCGACGTCGAGCCCGCCGACGGCCCGGAGGCCAGCTACTCGGTGTTGCTCAAGGTGCCGGGCGGCCGGATCTACTGCTTCTACAACCACAACACCGACAACACCCGGGAGGTGGAGGCCGACCCGGATGCCTTCCGCGACGGCAAGTGCCGCCGGGTGGACTCCCAGGGTCACTTCGTCTTCAAGTACTCCGACGACCATGGACGTACCTGGTCGGACAAGCGCTACGAGATCCCCATGCGCCGGTTCGAGATCGACCGCAACAACTGTTACGGCGGCGAGATCCCCTTCGGCTGGAACGTTGGCCGCCCGGTGGTCCGCGGGGACGTGGCCTGCATCTCCTTCCACAAGGTGGGCGGGTTCGGCCAGGGATTTTTCACCAGTTCGGAGGGCTCGCTGCTGGCCAGCGACAACATCCTGACGGAAAGCGACCCCGAGAAGATCCGCTGGGAGACGCTGCCGGAGGGCGAGATCGGCCTGCGCGCGCCCGAGGGCGCCGGCGCCGTAGCCGAGGAACAGACCTACGTGACCCTCTCCGACGGGAGCATGTACTCGGTATACCGCACGGTCAGCGGCCATCCGGCCTGCTGCTACAGCCGGGACGGCGGGCGGACCTGGTCCGAGCCGGAGTTCGCGAAGTTCGCCGACGGGCGCCCCATGCGCAACCCGCGTGCGGCCAACTTCGTGTGGAAGTGCGCCAACGGCAAGTTCCTGTACTGGTTCCACAATAACGGCTGGACTAGCTACAACAACGGCGAGGGCATCGGCAGCCGCAACGTGGCCTGGCTCTCGGGCGGCGTGGAACGCGACGGCCGGATCATGTGGTCCCAGCCCGAGGTGGTCATCTACCACCCCGGCCTCTTTCGAGGCCCGAGCTACCCGGATCTCATCGAGGACGGCGAGAGGCTCTTCATCTCCGAGACCCAGAAGACGGTGGCGCGCGTCCACGACCTGGACCCGCGCATCACGGAGGCGCTCTGGGGACAGTTCGAGATCTCCGAAGTGGCCCGCGAGGGCCTGGTCCTGGAACTGCCCGCCGGCGGGGCGGAAATGCCCGGCGAGACCGACATGCCCGCGCTGCCGGACCTGGTGGGCGACGCCAGGCGATCCGACAGGGACTGCGTGCGCAATCCGGTCAGCGGCCTGAGCCTGGACCTGTGGCTCAAGCTCGACTCGCTGGAGGCCGGCCAGGTGCTGCTGGACTCGCGCCGGCCGGACGGCGCCGGCCTGGCGCTGGTTGTTTCCGCGCGCGGCACGCTGGAGCTGATCCTCAACGACGGCCGCACCGAGAACCGCTGGGACACCGACCCCGGCACGGTGCAGACCGGCAAGCGCCAGCACGTGGCGGTAATCGTCGACGGCGGCCCCAAGATCATCAGCTTCGTGGTTGACGGCCGGCTCTGCGACGGCGGGGAAAGCCGCCTGTACGGCTGGGGCCGCTTCAGCCCGGCGCTGCTCAACGTACGCGGCGGCGAAAGTCTGCGGATCGCCCCCGGGCTGAAGGGCAGGATCGAAGGCCTGCACGTCTACGACCGCTATCTCTTGACCAGCGAGGCGGTCGGCAACTTCCGCGCGGGAGCTCCGTCGTGATCGCGGCGGGCGGAGACCGGCGATGAACTCGGTGCAGCGGGTCTTCACCGCGCTGCGCGGCGGAAAGCCCGACCGCGTGCCGGTCCTGGAGTTCGTGATCGACAAGAAGGTGGCCGCGGCCGCGGTGCCCGGTTGCCGGGACACGGCCGACTGCATGGACCGGCTGGGCATGGACGGGGTGGGCTGCGGTGCGGTATTCTCCAAGGTGAGCGAAAACCCCGACGGCACCTACGTCGACGAGTGGGGTGTCGTCTACAAGCCCGGGCAGGAGGCGGTGGCCCACCCCCTCAGCGGGCCGGTTTCCTCGCTGGCGGACGCCCGCGAGTACCGCGCCCCGGACCCCGACGCTGCCCACCGCCTGGGGGTTCTGCCCGAGCTGGTTCGCCGCTACAAGGGCCGCCGGGCAATCTGCTTCCACCACCGCGCGGCCTTCATGTGGGCGGCCTACCTCATGGGCATCGACAACATCCTGGCCGGCCTGCTGATCGAGCCCGATACCGTGAGCCTGCTGATGGACAAGGTCCTGGAGGCCAACATGGGCGTGGTCCGGAACGCGATCCGCGCCGGCGCGGAGGTGATCGTGCTGGGCGACGACTACGCCCACAACAGCGGGCCGATGATGAGCCCGGAGGTCTTCGACGAGTTCATCAAGCCGCGCCTGGCGCGGATGACCGCCATGATCCACGAGGAGGGCGGTTTCTGCATCAAGCACTCCGACGGCAACATCTACCCGCTGCTGGACTCGATACTGGAGACCGGTCCGGACGGGCTCAACCCGATAGAACCGGTCGCGGGCATGGAGCTCTCCAGGGTGCGCGAGCTGGCCGGGGAGCGCCTCTGCCTGGTCGGGAACATCGACTGCGGGCACCTCCTGCCCCACGGGACGACCGAGGAGGTGCGCGAGGCGGTGCGCGCGGCGATCGCCGAGGTCGGCGCCGGCGGGGGATTCATCGTCAGCTCGTCGAACAGCATCCACTCCTCCTGTAAGCCGGAGAACCTGGTGGCCATGGTCGAGGCCGTCCGCAAGTTCGGAGCGGTGACGTGAGCGCGCAGGAAGTCGTGGTCGTAACCGAGCCCGAGTACCGCAAGGCCGAGGACGCATTCCTGGCCGCGGCGGGACGGGGACTGCGCTGCCTGTGCGCGCCGCACCCCGAGGAACAGCTTGCCGGTGTCGTTCGCGAGCACGGTGCCCGACACGCGATCCTGGGCGTCGAGAAATACGAGGAAGAACTCTACGCGGCGCTGCCCGCCGGCGGGGTGCTGGCTCGTTTTGGCGTGGGTTTCGACGGCCTGGATCTGGCGCGCGCCACCGCCGCGGGACTGTACTGCACCAACACGCCGGGGGTCCTCGACCGGTCGGTCGCGGAGCACACCCTGGCGCTGATGCTCGCGGCGGCCCGCAACGTCTGCGGGCGCGAGAACCGGGTTGTGGGCGCCGAACTCGCCGGATTGAAGCTGGCGGTGATCGGCTGCGGGGCGATCGGCTGCCGCGTGGCGGCGATCGCCAGTCGCGGTCTCGGAATGAACGTCACCGGCTGCGAGGTCCGGGACCTCGACGTCGCGGCCATGAAGCGCGAGCACGGCTTCGGGGACGTCGTCGAGGAGTTCGAAGAGGCGGTCGACGGCGCGGATTTCGTCAGCCTGCACCTGCCGCTGGTCGACGCCACCCGCGGATTCCTGAACGCCTCGCGGATAGCGGCGATCCCGCCCGGGGCCTGGCTGCTCAACACCGCGCGCGGCGGGCTGGTCGACGAGGAAGCGTTGCACGCGGCCTTGTCCACCGGGCAACTGGCCGGAGCGGCGCTGGACGTCACCGTTCACGAACCCTACGAGCCGGTGGCCGCGGGCGCCGACCTGCGCGAACTGCCCAACACCATCATGACCCCCCACGTCGGCAGCAGCACGGTCCAGGCCTGCCGGCGCATGGCCGCTCGTTCGCTGGAGAACGTACTGCTCGCCCGCAGCGGAGAGCATTCGCAGATGGACCTGCTCAACCCGGAGGTCCTCGAACACAGGATTGAGGAGAAGAGAACGTGAAAGGCAAAGTCGTTCAGTTCACCGACGGCCGCAAGGTCGACATCGTCGACTGCGAGGTCGGAGACCCGGGTCCCGCACAGGCACGGGTTCGCACGCTCTACACCGCCATCAGCCGGGGTACCGAACTGGCCTTCTACCGCGGGAGCGCGCCGCAGTTCGAACGCAGCTTCGATTCCGGAACCAGACTGTTCACCGACGGGGCCCAGGTCAAGTACCCGCTCAAGTACGGCTACACCCACGTCGGCGAAGTCACCGCCGTCGGAGACGCTGCCGTCGGAGCGTCGGTCGGCGACGTGGTCTTCTCCTCGGCGGGTCACGCCACCGGAGTACTGGTCCCCGCTCGCGAGGACCGTCATCCCTGCCGGCTGCCCGCAGGTCTCGATCCCCGAATGGGCACCTTCACGCCGCTGGGCATCGTCGCCTACAACGCGCTGCTGGACAGCGGGTACGTCTTCGGCGACAGCGTGGTGGTCTTCGGCGCGGGGGTCATCGGCCAGCTGGCGGTGCAGATGGCACGCCTGGCCGGGGCCGGCCGGGTGACCGCCGTGGACATGCTGGAGTCCAGGCTGGAGCTCGCCCGTCGCTCGGGAGCGGACGAGGCGCTCAGCCCCGAGAAGACCCCCGACGTGGCCGCGGCGATTCGCGAGATCAACGGCGGCCGCGGCGCGGACCTGGTCATCGAGTGCACCGGTTCGACGCGTGCGCTGGCCGAGGCCATCCGCTGCGCCTGCGTCGACGGCACGGTGGTGGTCTCCTCGTTCTACGGCGGCGAGGCCCGGGGCCTGCGCCTCGGCGAAGAATTCCACCACAACAGGGTCAGGCTGGTAAGCTCGCAGCTCGGAAGCGTGAGCCCCGCGGTGAGCAACCGCTGGAGCGTGCAGCGCCGCAACCAGGCGGTCGTGGACCTGCTGCCCCGCCTGGAGCTCGAGCCGCTGATCAGCCACGTCATGCCCCAGGAGAAGGCCGCCGAGGCCTTCGCGATGCTCGACGAGCGTCCCGACGAGTGCATGCACGTGATCCTCGAATACGGATCGGAGCAGAAGCAATGAAGATCTCGGTATGCTCGGACATCATCTTCAACAGGAAGCCGACCGCCGAGGCCATGAAGGACATCAAGGCCGCCGGCGCCGACGCGCTGGAGTTCTGGTCCGCCGACGGCAAGGACCTGGCGGCGATCGCCGCGGCATCGCGCGACCTGGATCTGCCGGTGGCGGCTTTCTGCGCACCGGTAGATGACCCGCCGATCTCGCCCCGGGGCCCGGAATCCCTGCCGGAAAAGCTGAGGCTCGCCGGCGAAGCCTGCGAGGCCCTGGGTTGCCGGACGCTGATCGTCGCTTCGGGCCGGCCGGAAAACGGCTGGGCCCCGGCCGAGATGCACGACCGGCTGATCGCCTCGCTGGAGGCCTGTTTGCCGGTTGCGGAGGAGATGGACTTCACGCTGCTGCTCGAGCCCATCAACGCCTCGGAACGCAGCTACCTGCGCTCCAGCCGCGAGGGCTTCGACATCTGCCGCATGCTGAACTCCCCGCGGCTGATGCTGCTCTACGACCTCTACCACATGCAGTACGGCGAGGGCAACCTGATCAATACCATTCGCGCCAACGCGAGCATGATCGGGCACGTCCACGCCGCGGACCTGCCCGGGCGCCGCGCGCCGGGCAGCGGGGAGATCAACTTCCCGCGGGTGCTCGAGGCGCTGTCCGATGCCGGGTGCGACTGCCACGTGGGACTCGAGTACCGTCCCGGCGAAGACGCGGCCGGAGAGCTCGCCGCGACGGTCGCCCTGCTCAAGGGGGGCAACTGACATGCCCGGGGGCAAGGCTGCGGAACCCGTTCTCGAGGAGATGGTCCGGCGCGAGTTCGCCTACGCCGACGTCTTCCGTCACCCGCCGGTCGAGGGCGGGATCTTCGACCACAGGGGCCACGCCCGCACCGACCTCGACCCGGAGATCTCGATCTGCGCCAAGAACGAGTCCAACTGCACGGTGTTTCTCTCCGACGGCACCTGGTTCACCACCTGGAGCCAGGGATACCACGAGGGCCATCCGGTGGAGCGCATCGTCTTCTCGCTGAGCTCGGACATGGGCCGTTCCTGGACGCCGCCGGGGGTAGTGGTCGCCTCCTGCCCCGAAAGGGAAGAGCGTTCGGCCTACGGGATCCCCTTCGTCGTTCCCGATACCGACCGCATCTACGTCTTCTACTTCATGACCGCCATGACCGACGGCCCCGTCTGGGCGGCCGAGGGGGTGCAGCGCCCGGGGTGCCGACGGCGCCCGGAACACGGCTCGGGGCACCTCTTCTTCGTCTTCTCCGACGATCGTGGAGCCAGCTGGTCCGAGCGCATCGAGGTGCCGCTGCCCGATCGCGACATCAACACGATACCCGGCCGGGTGCACGGCTGGGTCAACCACTCGCCGGTGGTCACCGCCGCCGGGGACGTGCTCCTGACCATCAGCTCGGCGCGGCCCAACATGCGCCGCTGGCAGCTGGGCACCGCCGAGACCTCGGTCGTGCGCTGCGTGAACATCCTGGAGGAGAGCGATCCCGCGAAGCTGGAGTTCGAGCTGCTGCCCGAGGGGCCCAAAGGCATCCGCGTCGACGCCCGCAGGTACCTGGACAGCCCGGCGCTCAGGAGGTTGACCGACTTCTACGACGGCTGGCCCGAGGACACCGTCGGCAACTTCCAGGAGTTGACCCTCGCCGACCTGCCGGGCGGCAGACTGCTGGGCGTGGGGCGCACCAGCATCGGATCCCCCGGCTTCACGGTCAGCCCGGACGGGGGGCGGACCTGGCCACCGGCCGAGGCGCTCTGCTACCGGCCGGGCGGCGAGCCTGTTCATCACCCGGTTACGATGTGCCGGATCGCCACAACGGGCGACGGGCGCTACGTGTTGCTGTTCACCAACAACGACGGCACCAAGCGCGGGGCAGAGCACGTCTGGCACGGCGGGGGGCACACCCGCAACCCGCAGTGGATCGCCGTGGGAAGGGCGATCCCCGGCGAGGAGCGCAACGCGGGCCTGGTCTTCGGGGAGCCCATGGTCCTGGCCGAGGTCGACGACTCCGACGTCACCAACCTCAAGACCGGCATCAGCATGCCGCAGTTCTTCGAGCGTGAAGGGCGCTTCTTCGTGATGTACAACATCAACAAGGAGCACATCTTCCTGGACGAGTTGCCGGCCGAGGTGATGGACCGTCTGACTCCGGAGATCTGAGGGGAGACCGGATGAACGCCAGGCCCAACGTAGTACTGATTCTCACCGACCACTTCCGCCGCGACGCGCTGGGCCGGAACACGCCGAGGCTCTCGGCGCTGGCCCGCTCGGGGGTGAACTTCACCAACGCCTACTGCGCCGCGCCGTTGTGCCAGCCCGCGCGGGTTGCGCTGGTCACCGGGACCTACCCGTCGCAGAACGGGATCTGCGGCAACCAGAGCGATCCGGTCGGGCCCGAACTCCGCGACGATACATTCATGCATCACCTGCGCGCGGCCGGCTACCGCACGGCGCTGGTGGGCAAGCACCACTACATCGATCGCTACGGTATCGGCATGGACGTGCGCGAGGACGATGAAGAGGTCGCGCGCTACGGTTTCGACAGCGTTCTGCAGGTGCTGGACGACGGTGAGAACGGCCACAACGAGGACGGGTACACCGCGTTCCTGCGCGAGCAAGGGCTGTTCGAGGAATTCCGGGCGGCCCTGGGCAACCGGGGCTACCGCCACCCCTTCGAGGAGCAGTTCTACGCCGACTGCTTCATTGCCGCGCGCGGCGTTGAGTTCGTCGAGAAATACGCGGAGGAGGAGCCCTTCTACCTCAACCTGTCGTTCATCGGCCCGCACCCGCCGCTGTGGCACCCGGGTGAACTCAGGAACGATCCGGAGAAGATGGCCGCCCCGGTCGGCGCGCCGGACGACGAGCGCATTCGCGAGCGCCGGGCGCACTACGCCGACAAGTGCGCGCTGATCGACGGGTACGTGGGCCGTCTGGTCGACGCGCTCGAGAAGCGCGGCAGGCTCGAGAACACGGTCATCATCTTCACCTCCGATCACGGCGACATGCTCGGGGACTTCGGGATCGAGGACAAGCGCCACTTCTACGAGCAGAGCGCGGGAGTGCCGCTGTTCATGTGCGGGGCGGGCGTCCCGCACACCGAGCGCAACAACGGCCCGCGATTGTGCAGGTCGCTGGTCAGCCACCTGGACCTCTACGCCACTGTCCTGGCGCTGGCCGGGCTCGAACAGCCGCCCGACCGGCGGCGCGACGGGCGGGACCTGGTGGCGCTGGCCCGCGGGGATGCGGGGGCCGGGCGCGCGGCGGTCTTCTCGGAACTGGGCACCTGCGCGATGATCCGCACGCCGGGGTGGAAGCTGGTCTTCGACCCCGAGCAGGGCGGGGTCGTGAAGCTGTTCAACATGCACGCCGACCCGCAGGAACTGCAGAACCTGGCCGGCGTCGCCGGCTACGAGGGGGTGAGCGGCGAACTGGTGGCGCGGCTCCTGGCCGAACGGATTCGCCGCACGCAGTTCACCCACATCAAGGAACAGCAGCGCCTGCAGGGGGTCAGGGCCGGCTACTGATCGACCGGCCGGCACCAGTACCTCGCGGGCAGATCGCGGGCGCCGGGGCTTGCCCCGGCGCCCGCCGTACTTCTCCCGCCGTTCGCGGATCCCCGGGCCCCTGCCCGCCCCGGCGTGCCGGAGAAGAAGACAAGTTCTTCGGGGTTCCTCCTGGACTCATCGGTGTATTGCGCCTAGCAGGCCGTTGCAGAACGGCCTGCTGGAGCAGGAGAGAGGATGAGGGTTGAAGGAGAGCCTGGAAACAACGCAGAAGATGCAGACAAGGCACCAGTTTGCGCGAGTTGCTTCTCCTGCGGCCTGCCCTATCATCTCTCCTGTCTCAAGCTTCGCAGCAACGGGACTTTTTCAAAGGCCTGCTGGAAAGGACCCGCGGGATTGTGTCCGGACGAGACCCGCGCCTGCTGCGGGTTGCCTGCCGCAGAGCTGGAGTCCGTTACGCGGGGTAGAAGAGAGGGGAATCGGCATGAGGACTGAGGGTCGCGTGTGGCTGATGGCTGTGGTCGTGGCCGGGTTTCTGGCCTGCGCCGGGTCGAAGGCGGTTGCCGGCGGGTTCGCCGCCAGCGAGGCCGAGGACCTGAAGATCGACCGGGAGGCGGTCTTCGAGTTCGCCGGCAAGCCGTCGGTCAGGCGCGAGGGCGACCGGGTGACGATATCGTTCGAAACCAGGGGGTTCTGCGACGTCTCGGTCGCCATCGAGTCGTCCGGCGGCAAGATCCTGCGGCACCTGGCCTACGGCGTGCTCGGTCCCAACGCGCCGGAACCGTTCAGGAAGAACAGCCGCAAGCAGGTGCTGGTCTGGGACGGCAAGGACGACCGGGGCCGGTACGTGGCCGAGCGCAAGGGCGTGCCGGGAGATGTCGTCGTGCGGGTCTCGCTGGGCCTCAAGCCCCGGCTGGAGCGCAATCTGTTCTGGCATCCCAAGAAGCGGATGGGCATGGACAGCAACCCGCTGATGGTGGCCCAGCCCGAGGGCGTGTACGTCTACGACGGTGCGGCGGTCGAGACCGTCCGTCTCTTCGGCCACGACGGCAAGTACATCCGTACGGTTTACCCCTGGTCCGCGGCGGACATCGCCAAGGTCAAGGGCCTCAAGTGGCACACCTTCGGGGACGGTTACCGTGCCCCGCAGCACTTCGGGGGCAAGTCGCAGCAGGCCTTTCTCTACAGCGGGACCGGCTCCTGCCGGGGGGGCGGGCCCTGGGGCTCGTACGCGTCGGCCATGGACGTGCGCGACGGTTCCATCGCCCTGATCTCGGGCTACCACATCCAGACGCCCAAGCAGTACGTCAACCGGCTCTGCCGCCTGGGGGTCGGACGGAACCTGAACGCGCACGCCATCCACGGCCCGCGCACCGGCACACCGCGCATACCCAAGAGCTGCGCGCTTTCCCCGGACAAGAAGTGGCTCTACGTCACCGGGTTCTACGAGGCCCGGCGCGGCGCGAGCACGCCGGGCATCAACACCACCAAGACCGGCTGGAGCTACGGCGTCTACCGCATGGAGTTCGACGGAAACAGGCCCGCCGCGCTCTGGAAGGGCGCGGCGAAGAAGCCGGGAAAGGGCGAGAACGACTTCAACTACCCCACCTCGGTCTGCGTCGACGCCAGGGGGCGCGTGTACGTCTCGGATCACTTCAACGACCGGGTGCAGATCTTCTCGCCGGGGGGCAGGCTGCTCAAGAGCCTGGCGGTCGACGGTCCCGCCGTCGTCCAGATCCACCACCAGACGCAGGAGCTCTACGTGTTCTCCTGGACCATGGCCCTGGCCTGGGCCTGGGACAACGGCCGGCCCAGCAAGGCCGTGACTCCGATGCTGCGGGTATTCAGCCCCTTCAAGGGCGGGAAACCCCGGGAGGCGCTTCCCCTTCCGCTGGAGAACCGCAAGACACGCACGCTGCAGCAGAACCCCGGGGACGGCGTAGGCTTCAGGGTTGCGCTCGACAGCTACACGAACCCGGTCACCCTGTGGATGTGTTCGTATCACCCCGAGGGACGCCGCGCGCGGCGCGAGCGCTTGCAGGTCAGCCGCTTCCGCCTGGAAGGCGGCAAGATCAAGCTGCTCGAGCGCTGGAACGACGAGGTGGCCAGGACAGTCGTCGAACTGCTCCCGAGGCGAACCACCCGGCGGCGGATGAGCGTGGATCATCGCACCGGCATGCTCTACGTGGAGGGCTCTTCAGGCCCGGCCGGGCGGACGGGGGTTCAGCCCTCGCCGGTGAGGGCCTTCGGCTATCTGTACAGGATTGACCCTGAATCCGGAAAGGTCGGCCGGGTCAAGCTGCCCATCAGCGCCACCGATTTCGCGATCGACGATTCCGGGCACCTGTACCTGCGCAAGCGCAAGTTGCTGGCGCGCTTCGATCTCGACACCATGCGCGAGGTGCCGTTCGACTACGGGGAGCGGCATGGCGGCTTCATCTCCGCGCTGGTCCTCTCGGGCTATGACCAGCCGGGCTCTTCGACCGGGTGGGAGTCCGGAATCGGCGTCAACTCCAGGGGCGACATCGTTGTCAGCTCGATGAACAACGGGAATTATCCCCCGTCGGTCGGCGGCAGGGGCTACGTGCCCCAGGTCTATCCCGGGCGCGCTCTGATCCAGGACGTTCACGTCTTCGACCGGCACGGGAAGATCCTGGTGCAGGACGCCATCAAGGGCACGCCCGCAGGGTACGGCACTTTCATCGACAACCGCCGCAACCTCTACTTCCTGGCCGGCGCATCGCGCATCTGGAGCGGAAAGAAGCAGGCCCTGCGCGGGACCGGGTGCGCCATGAAGTTCAGGCCCGGCAAGGGCCGGTTCTACGCGACGGCCGGCGCGAAGATACCGCTTCCCGGGGACGCCGGGCTCAAGGGACTGCCCCGGTTGAGCATGCCGCCGAAGACGAAGTTCTACGTGGAGGGTGCGGAGTGGATCTTTCCCGGTGCCGGCTGGGTGCCGCAGTACTGCTGCGAGTGCTGGAACTCGCGGTTCGCCGTGGACCACTTCGGTCGCAGCTTCGTGCCGCAGCACAACCGCTACCAGGTCGCGATCCTGGATACCGGCGGCAACCTGGTCGCGCAGGTCGGCCGCTACGGCAACGTCGACGACGGCAAGCCGCTGATCGCGAACGGTGACCGGCGAAGCGAACCGGCGCGCCCGCTGGGCGGCGACGAGGTCGCCCTGGCCTACGCCTGCTACACCGGCACCTTCAGCGACCGTTACCTCTTCATATACGACGCGGGCAACGACTGCATTCGCAGCGTGAAGCTGGATTACCACGTTTCGGAGAAGTTGCCGGTGCGGTGATCTGTGATCCGCGACCTGGGGGCGGCCAGCAGGCCGTTCTTCAACGGCCTGCTGGAGCAGGAGAGCAGCCGTTCGACAGGGCTCACGGCCATTTGACAAAGGCCCTGCGCGCAGCTGGTGCTGCGCTTGCGCCTTGCTGCTCAGCCTGGTCTTCACCCCGGCACCTGGAGTCCACCTCTTCAGACGTCCGCGCCAAGCGGATGCCCGTAGAAGCTGGGGAGGACTCAGGCTGCCGGGCTATTGACACTCGTAACCCACGCATTGTATATATCTTATAGGAGATCCGGCCGTCTCCCGGCGGCGTGGCCGGAAAAGTCCGGCTTTCGGGGAAGAAACCGCTTCCGACTGCAAGAACTCCTGTGGAGATGGCACGATGAACGAAGAACGCAGCGACCGTGAACTGCTGAATGCCTACGCCGCCGGCGGGGCCCCGGCGGCGGAGGCATTCCGCTGCCTGGTTGCGCGGCACGGCGCGATGGTCGACGGCGCGTGCCGACGGGTGCTGTGCAACCGGGCGCTGGCCGAGGAAGCCGCGCAGGCCACATTCATCGTGCTGGTGCGCAAGGCCCGCCGGATTCGAGGCGAGGTCGGTGCCTATCTCTACCGGACGGCGGTGACCGTATCCCGATACATGCGCAGAAAGGAAGCCGCGCTTCGGAAGCGCGAGAGAAAGGCGGCTGAGATGGTTTCCAAGGGGAGAGGATCGTCCGGCGACGGCGCGGACTGGGCGGCGATACGGCCCCACCTGGACGAGGCCGTCGCCGGACTGCCCGAAGCCCAGCGTGCGGCGGTGGTGCTGCATTACATGGAGGGGCTTTCCTACGGTGAAGTGGCCCGGCGGATGTCTGTTTCCGAAGGCACCGTCGCTTCGCGGTTGCACCGCGCGCTGGGGCGCATGCGCCGCTTCTTCACGAAGCGAGGCGTAGCCGTGCCGGCGGCGGTCCTGGGGCCGATTCTCGCGAAGGGTTGCGGCGCCGGCGAGTGCCCCGCCTACCTGCTGTCGGCGGTGAGCGGGATAGCCTCGGCCGGTTCGGGCGGGGCGACGGCGCTGGGCCTTTCGAAAGCCGGTCTGGCAGCGAAAGGAGCGATGAAGATGATGTTCTGGGCGAAGGCCAAGGTGATCGCGGCGGTTGTGTGCGTGGCGGCGGGCCTGGGTGCGGGCACGCCGGCGGTCTACCGGGCGCTGGCCGCGCCGGGAAACGATGGCGCCGGGAAGTTCGGTCCGCCCCGGGTGCAGGACGCGGCCCCGGTGCCGGCGATCAGCGGGAAGGGCTCCATCCTCAAGACCCGGAGCTTCTGGCGGGTGCGGGCCTGGAATGACTCCCTGGCGATTCTGCTCAAGAACGGCAAGCTCGAGAAGGAACCTGCCAAGATCGCAGCCCCCCGGGGGTGGACTGCAACGGACTTCGAAGACGATGCCTGGGTGCGCGCACCCGGTCCCTTCTTCGCCAGCGAATACGACGCCGGGTTCGTCGGCTTCGGGTTCCCGGACAACAGTCCCGGCACAGCGCTTATCCTGGTCCGCGGGCGGTTCTACGTTTCGAATCCTTCAGCGGTCAAGGGGCTCAGCCTGAAGCTCAGGTATCGCGGCGGGGCGGCCGTCTACGTCAACGGCAGGGAAGTCGGGCGCGGTCACCTGCCGAAGGGCAAGCTTGAGCCGCGGACAACTGCGGAGCCCTATCCCGACGAGGCCTTCGTTATCCCGGGCGGGAAGCGCCTGATAAGCCGGGGTTTCGGCGACCCCGATAAGTACAAGGACCGCCTCGCCAAGCGCTTCAGGTCGCTCAGTGTGTCGATCGAAGCCAAGCACCTGCGCAAGGGCGTCAACGTCCTGGCGCTCGAGTTGCATCGCGCGCCCTGGAACGAGGCGGCCACCTTCCTGGTTACCAGGGGCAGGCAGAAGGGCCGGCGCAGTTTGAAGCCCGGCAGGCACAACCGCAACACCGATCACTGGAGCACGGTCGGGCTGATTTCCGCGGACCTGGTAGCCAGGGGCGGTGGCATCCACCCCAACACCAGGCGCGCGCCGGGCTTCCAGGTGTGGAACGCCGACCCGCTGCTGCTGATCTACGACATCGACTACGGCGACGCCGGCGCCGACCCCCTGCCGGTGAAGTTCGCGGCGGCGCGTGGCGGGCGGCACTCGGGGGTGCTGGTCACCGGTTCGGACAAGCCGATCACGGGTCTGAAGGCAACGGTGACCGACCTCGTGGCCAAGGAGGGCGGGGCGAAGATCCCGGCATCGGCGGTGGAGATCCGCTACCAGCTGCCCGGCTACCGCGATGTCAGCGCCCGGTCACGACTGCCGGGCGGCGACCGGCACACGCGCATCAACGCGATGGACGCGCTTTCTCCCGAAGCGCCCCGGGTTGTGAAGGTCCGCCGCAAAAAGCTCAAGGGCAAGCAGGACGTAGTCTTCGGGGCGGTCTGCCCCGTGTGGTTCACGGTGCACGTGCCGGTCGACTGCAAGCCGGGTACTTACCGTGGAACGTGCACCATCGGCGCGACCGGCGCCGAGGAGGTCAAGACCCCGCTGGAGGTGGAGGTTTGCGACTGGACGCTGCCGCCGCCGCACAAGTTCCGCGCCTTCGCGGGCTTCCACCAGTCGCCCGAGACGGTGGCCATGTACTACAAGGTGCCGTTCTGGTCCGAAGAGCACTTCAAGCTGCTGGGCGAGAGCTACAGGTGGCTGGGTTCGATCGGCTGCAAGGACCTCTACGTTCACCTGATCGAGCGGACCAACCAGGGCAACGCCCAGTCGATAGTGCGCTGGAAACGGAGGAAGTCCGCCGGTCCCGCGCCTGAGACGGGCGGCAAGAAGCTGCCGCAGATCACGCCGGAGACGCACGAGCCGGACTTCACGGCGCTGGACAGGTACCTGGACACCGCCCTGGAGCACCTGGTCGCCCCGCCGGTCATCTGCCTCTATGCCTGGGACCACTACTGCGGAACGTGGTACTTCGGCGGAGCCACGAGCTCGCGCAACAAGAAGGTGCGTGCGGTGCGGGTGACGGAGGTGCTGCCCGGCAGCGGGACCCGCAGCGCGCAGGGTCCGAGGTACTCCGACGTCGAGAAGGCGGTCGAGTTCTGGAAGCCGGTGGCCGAGCACGTGCGGGCCTACTTGAAGAAGAAGGGCCTCGAGCAGTCGCTGATGATCGGCCTGGGACACGACTGGCAGCCCACCAAGGACGCGGTGGACACCTGGAAGAAGCTCCTGCCGAAGTCTCCCTGGTGCCACCAGGCGCACGGCAGCCCGGGCCACTTCTGCGGGCAGCCGGTGGCCTACTCCTGCACAGTATGGGGACCCAAGTGGACACCGCCGAAGGGCATGATCGGTGGTTGGCAGCAGCCCCGGATGATATGCCACTTCGACCGCGACAACTGGCGGGCAGACGCGCAGAGCCAGTTGCTGGCCAAGGGTCACCTGGCGCCCGAGAAGAACATCTGCGGGTCGCAGCGCGGCTTCGGGCGGATGAGTTCCGACCTCTGGCCGGTGCTGAAGAACGACAGGCGGGGCGGCGCGCGCATCCCCGGGACCCTGTCCGGCAGGTACCCCGAGACGGACTGGATGGTCTGCAACCTGCGCCAGATCCCGTTCCTGCAGCCAGGGCCGAAGGGAGCGCTGTCCACCGGCCGGCTGGAGATGATCCGCGACGGCCTGCAGGAGTGCGAGGCGCGGATAGTCATCGAGGCGGCGCTCTTCGACAAGTCGCTCAGGGCGAAGCTTGGCAAGGGACTCGAGTCCCGCTGCCGCAGGCTGCTGAGCATCCGCCGCAGCTTCGCCTCCGGCTCAACGGGAACCATTGGCGCCGTGATGTTCCTTCCCGAGCGCCAGAAGCGCGTGCGGGAGCTGTACGAACTGGCCGGGGAAGTCGCAGCCCGGGTCGGGAAGTGAGATAGTAGACCGGGCTGAATGCCCGGAAGGAGCATGCCGATGAAACGCGCCTTGACTGACACGCTCGTGCTGGGGGTTCTCGGGACGCTGGCGCTGGCACTGGCCTCGACGGCGGACGCCGCCGCGCCGAAGACATACGAGGCCCCCCGGGCGGTACGCGCCGGGAAGGCGTCGGGCGAGTTCGCGGTCAAGCCTTCGGTGAAGAAGGCGGCCGGGGGCTGGAAGATAGCCTTTGCGGTCAAGGCGCCCACGGATGTTGAGGTGGCGGTGCTCGACGCCGGGGGCAAGGTCGTGCGGCACCTGGCGGCGGGCCTCCTGGGCGAGCACGCGCCGGCGCCGCTGAACCCGGGTTCGCTGCGCCAGGAACTGGTCTGGGACGGCAGGGACAACGCCGGCAAGCCGGTTCCCGCGGCCAGGGTGAGAGTGCGACTGGGCATGAAGACCGGCCTGGAGAAGTACCTCGGTCGCCGGGACCTGGACATCGAGTACGGCCTGCGAGGGCTCGCCGTGGGGCCCGGGGGCGAGGTCTTCGTGCTGCTCTCGCACTACCACGGCAAGACCGAGATCCGGGTGCTGGACCGCAGCGGCAGGTATCTGCGGACCATCATGCCCTACCCGGCGAGCACGCCTTCGGAACGTGCGAAGCCGGTGGGCGAGTTGAAGGTGGACGGGCAGCGGTTCCCGATCGTCTTCAGCGGGCACTCGGCGAATCTCCAGCCGCTGACCTCCACGGTGAGGAACCAGCAGGTGCTCTTTCATCCCCGGGGCCACCTGGTAATGGTCAGCGGCCTGGGGCACTACGCCGAGCACGGCCCGCCGCAGCACCTGCTTGCGGTTCACCCCCGTGGAGGGGCTCCGAAGGAGACCGGGTTCGTCGGCCCGCGGCTGCGCCAGCCGCCGGGTTACCTCGGCGGCGCGGGCGACCGCGGGGCGCAGTCCTTCAGCTCTGTGGCGGCCAGCCCCGACGGAAAGTGGCTGTACGTGACCCACATGGTGACCGGCGGGCGCAGCTCCCACAAGACCCGGGTGCACCGGGACCACCACGCGGTCTACCGGGTGAAGTGGGGAGACGAGAAGCTGGGCAAGCCGTTCCTGGGGACCGGCAAGGCCGGCAAGGGCGAGGGCAGTTTCAACTGGCCGCGAGGCCTGGCCACCGACCCCGACGGCAACCTCTACGTGTGCGACTACAACAACGACCGCGTAATGGTCTTCAGCCCCGCGGGCAAGCTGCTCGGGAGGATCCCCTATAGGAAGCCGCACGAGGTGATCGTTCACCCGCGCACCCGGGAGATCTACCTGCTCTCCAGGACCGGCAGGAACGGCTGGAGCTGGCGGGGCACGCTCTCGAAGTTCTCGCCATTCAAGGACGGCAAGTGCAAGCTCCTGGCGAAACTCAAGGCCGAGAAGCCCTTCGCCATGGCGCTGGACACCGAAGCGGACCCGCCGAGGCTGTGGGTGGCGATGCTCATAACCCAGATACTCAAGGGCCAGGGCATCAAGATGAACCTGGTGCCGGTGACCGACAAGGGGACGCAGTTCGCGATCGGCAAGCCCGTTAACCGGGGCGGCGGCCTGCCGCGGCCCACGCACGTGCTGGCCGATCCGGAGCGCAACCGGGTGCTGGTGCGGCGGGTGCTCGGCGGCTACCGGGCCTTCGATCTGAAGACCGGCAGGAACGCCAAACTGCCCAAGTCGCTGGCGAACTCGTCGCAGCTGGCCCTCGGGCCGGAGGGCCGCTTCTACAAGTACGGCGGGTGGAAGAGCAACGTGGTGCTGCGCTACGACGCGCATGGGAAACCGTTGCCCTTCAAGGCCACCGGCAAGAACAATGTGTCGGTGCCGGCGTACGTCAGGGGGGTCAGCGGAATCGGCCTGCGCGGCATTTCAGTGGGACCCGACGGCACGCTCTACGCCATCGCCAACGACAAGGCCACCCGGCTGATGGTCTACGATGCCGACGGCAAGCTCAAGAATGCCGGCCTGGTGACGCTGGGCAACGGCGACTGCAGCGTGGGCGCCGACGTGGCCGGGAACGTGTACCTGGGCATCAACGTCAAGCCCCGCCAGAAACCCTACCAGGAGGGTTTCGAAGGCGTGCTGCCCGGGGCCAAGGGCCAGGGACCGGTAACCTGGTGGTGGTGGCCGGATGCCGTGAAGGGCTCCAGCGCCTCGAAGCAGAAGCGCCCGGCGCCCTGGTGCTATCCCTATCACAACCCCTACCTGTTCCACTGGGCTGCGGTCTTCAAGTTCGGGCCGGAGGGCGGCAGGGTCCTGCGCGGCAAGGGCGCCGCCAAGGCGCCCGCCGGAGCCGTCAAGTACAGCTGCGGTGACCTGCGCGGAAGCGCTGCGGTGACCGGCGCGAGGTGGCGCTATGCGGGTTTCGGCCCATGCCCGATGAGCGGTATGCCCTACGGCGACCCCGGCTGCGTGTGTTACAACGGTCGGTTCAAGGTCGACCCCTACGGGCGGGTCTTCCTGCCCAACGCCTTCCGCTTCTGCGTGGAGGCCATAGACGCCGCCGGCAACCGCATCGCACGCTTCGGGGCCTACGGCAACGCGGACTCGGCGGGCCCCAAGAGCCGCGAGCCGAAGCCGGAGATCGCCTTCGGCATGCCCTACTGCGTGGATCGCGACGAAGAGCGCATCTACGTCTCGGACATCCTCAACGACCGCATCGCGTTGATCCGTCTGAGCTGGGCGGCCGAAGAGAGCTGCGCGATCCGGTAGAGCGCCCGGCGCCCCGGTTCGTATCGTGCTGCGGGTCCGCGCGCCAGGGTCATTGCTTTCGATCTTCAACGCAATGGATTCGCGCTACCCAGCCCCGCAGCCCGAGGACCTGGGCCTGAAGGGTTCATGCTCATTGCTGAGACGCAGGGGAGCCCTGGGGCGGCTGCTCGCAACGGCCGGCTGGACAAGAAGATCACCGTTAAGTACAAGAAGACCTCTCTCGGCGATGCGCTGAAGGACATCGGGGCGAAGGCCGGCGTGCGCATCGCGGCCGAGGCGTCGGTGCTGTCCGGCCAGCCGCCGGTCAAGCTTGAGGTTACCGACGAGGCCGCGGGGCGGGTGCTTACCAGGGTCCTGCGCCGGCGGGGCCTCAAGGTCAAGAGCTACGCCGCGAGCCCCCTGCAGGTGGTCCGCCACAACTGGCACGAGCCGCTGGCCGAGAAGGAGGAGGTCTACGAGTTCGCGAAGAAGCCGGCGGTGAAGAACCTGGGCACGGCCGGGTTCGCCATCGAGTTCGAGACCAAAGGTTTCTGCGACTGTACTGTCGCGATCGTAGACGCGAAGGGCAAGACCGTCCGGCACCTGGCCAGCGGCGTGCTGGGGGTGAACGCGCCGAAGGCGTTCACCTGGAACTCGAAGCAGCAGCGCGTGGTCTGGGACGGCGAGGACGATCGCGGCAAGCGGGTGACGGGTCCCTTCACGGCGCGGGTGTCGCTGGGGCTCACCGCGCGCATGGAGCGGACGCTCTTCTGGGCGCCGCACAAGCGTGTGCCAGGCGATACCATGCGGAAGGTGCTCCCCCAGCCCAGCATCGTGGCGAGGCCCGAAGGGGTGTACGTGTTCGACGGCGCCTTCGGCGACCATCTCAAGCTCTTCGACCGGGGCGGGAAATACGTGCGGGCGCTTTTCCCGCCCCCCGCGGACAAGGTGGCCGAAATCAAGTGGCCGAAGTTGCACCCCGCGTCGACGCCGAAGCGTCCCATACCGCTCAAGTACTCGACCGACATGATCACCATCCTGACGCAGGGCTGGGCAGACTGCGGGCATCCCAAGGCCGGCTGGCCGACCGGCAACCAGTACAGCTGGAAGAACCTTTCGTGCTCGGCGATGGCCATCCAGGGCACACGCGCCGCGCTGGCGACGACACGCCTGAATCGTCTTTCCACCGACGGTTCAAGCCCTTCGGGCTCCTCGACAAGCTCGGGGCAGGCAGGCTCAGGGCAGGTGGGCGGGCTCCCGCTGCACGGTCCGTACACCTGGCTCCAGGCGCCGGTGAATCCGCGTCAGAGCGACTATTTCCAGCTGTTGCCGCAACTGTGGATCCGGAAGCAGTTCACCGCTTCCGGAAAGCACGAGTACGGATGCGCGCCGACCAGCATGGCGTTCAGTCCGGACGGCAAATGGTTGTACGCGACGGGTTATGTCTGGATTCACCAGGGGAAAGGGAGGGTGATCACGCGGCTTGACGCGCTGCCGGTGGTGACGCGCCTGGCCTTCGAGGGCAAGAAGAGGGCGGAACCCTGGGTGGGCAGCCCGAATCCGGATGGTTTCGGGGACGGCGAGAAGCAGTTGCGCCATCCGATTGCGGTATCGACGGACAGCAAGGGCCGGGTGTACGTCTGCGACTACATGAACAGCCGCGTCCAGGTGTTCTCACCCGAAGCCAGGCTGCTGGGCAGCTTGAAGACGCCCTATCCGGCGGACATCAAGATCCACCCCAGGACCGGCGAGTGCTACGTCTTCTCATGGGCCATCGGGAATTCCCACTGGAAGAAGCAGGCGGGGAAGAAGACCGTCAAGCCCAAGCTTACCCGCTACGGTGCGTTCCCGGAGTTCAAGAAGGGCGTGTCCTGGCCGCTGCCGGACCTGAAATGGTCCGTCCGCGAGAAGCGGTCGAGGCGCACCGTCGTGAACCAAGCGAGTGACAACTTCCCCTTCAACGGCCACCGGGTGGCTATCGACTTCTGGTCGGATCCGCTCCGGCTGTGGCTGTTCATGCCCAACTACGGAGAAATGGGGAGAACCGGCGGCATACCGAGGCCCTCGTCAGCAGGCAACGTGGAGATCTTCGACCTGGGTGCAGGCAAGCCCAGGCTGGTCTGTGACTTCGACAGGGAATCCAGGAAGGAATCCGCGTTCCCTCGGCCTTGCTCAGGCGGAGGCAAGATGTTCGTGTGCGCGGACCCGGTTCGAGGAAACCTGTGGGTCCGGAACTTTGTTCATTTCCGCCACCAGGGCGGGGACACGGTGGTCTGTATCGACCCCGAAACCGGACGCGAGAGTCTGGCGCGGGTGCCGATCGGACAGATCGCGGACATGGCTTTCGATCTGGATGGGTATCTCTATGTGCGGGGTCTTGGCTCGACCGCGCGGTTCGACGTCTCCGATCCTCGCCAGTGGCGCGAGAAGCCTTTCAAGTCCGGCAGAAAAACGAGTGTGGGGAGGTTCAAAGCCAAGTCCGGGATTCACTTCAGTCGGGCTGCCGGCGGGAACGCGGGCGTGAATGGTCTGGGGGTTTCACCTCGGGGCCATGTCGTCTGCGGCACGGTGTTTGAGGTGGCCCAGGCCGCAAGGCAGAAGGTGAAGTACAGGCCGTCGGACTTCCCGGGCCGGTACGGGATTACCTTGCTCTGGGTTTTCGACAGGGGCGGAAAGCGGGTTTGCGAGGATGGATTCAAGGGTGCGGGGTGGATGGCCGGCGTGAAGATGGATCGGGACGGCTATGTCTACACTGCGATGATGGGCCAGCCCCTGTTCAAGGGCCGGAAGGGCACGCGCCTGGTGAACCGGGTATCCTGCACGTTGATGAAGTTCAAGCCCGGTGAGCCGCGGCTCTTCTGGGAGAAAGGCATTCGCAAGCCCCTGCCGAAGGAGCAGTGGCCGAAACGGCCGAAGGAGTTCACCTCCGATTCCAAGAGTCTTGCGTGGCTGGAAGGCGTGGAGTGGCTTGTTCCGGAGATGGGCATCAGCGGCAACAAAAGCAGCCCGCGGTTCAGCAGCGATCACGGCTGCATCTGCCGCAACGAAAGCCGGTTCGACCTGGACCTCTACGCCCGCTCCTTCTGCTCAGAGGTGTGCAAGTACCGGGTCTGCGTGGTGGATTCCAACGGCAACGTCATGCTGCGCATCGGCCGCATGGGCAACGTGGACGACGGCAAGCCGCTGGTCAAGAAGGACCGCGTGCCGAACCCGCGCCAGATCGGCGGCGACGAGGTGGCCATCGCGCACTGCTCGCACGTGGCAGTGCACACAGACAAGCGCCTCTTTGTCTCCGATGTCGGCAATGCCTGCATCCGCAGTGTGAAGCTGGACTACCACGCTTCGGAGACGGTTGACATCCGGTGATCGGTGAAGGGAGTAAGACATGGTCTTGAGATCGCCTTCGGTGCTAATCGCAGTTCTGCTGGCCACGGTCAGCTCCGTTCCGGCGCTGGCCGGTCAGAGGAACGGCAAGGGCAGTAAGCCTGCCGTGCAGTCGGGCGGGAGAGCCATCGTCGACACCTATTCGCTGTTCCGCTGCCACTTCGAGCAGAACGGCCTGTTCGTGAAGAAGAACGACGGCAGCTGGTGGCCGCGCGAACCCAAGGGCGGCAAGGCGCCGCCGGAGAACTGGTTCTCGCCGGAGTTCGACGCGTCGGACTGGCCGGTGATGCCCGGGCCGTTCTTTCCCATTGGCCAGTACTTCCGCTACGGCTTCAACTTCCGGACCGGCGTGCCCAGTAGCATGTCGACGGTCTGCCTGCGCACTGGTTTCGAGGTGACCGACCCGGCAAAGGCCGGGGAACTCAAGCTGGACATGGAGTTCCTCGGCGGCGCGGCCGTCTACGTCAACGGCAAGGAGATCGGCCGCTCGCACCTGCCGGAGGGGGAGATCAAACCGCTGACGTTGGCCGAGGTCTACCCCAAGGAGGCCTACGTCAGGCTGGACGGCAAGACCATCATCCGTTCCGGCTGGCAGGACCCCGAGAAGAACCGGGCCAACATCGAGAAGCGCGTGCGGCGCGTCTCGGGGATGGTCATCCCCGGGAAGCTGCTGCGCAAGGGCCGCAACGTCCTGGCGATCCGCATCCAGAGCGGGGCGCACAACCAGATTTCGCTGGTCAAGGGGCGCAAGGGTTACAGGTTCTACGCCTTCCGGAACGCCAGCCAGGCGCACGGTCACTGGGTGGCGATCGGGATGCCCAGTATCCGGCTGACCGCTACTGGCAACGGAGTGCGCCCCGCGCTGACGCGCCCTAAGGGGCTGCAGGTCTTCAACCACAGCCCCTTCAAGGTGGTCTACGACATCGAGTACCGGCCGCCGGACGCCGAGGTCGCGCCGGTGCGCATTTCCGCTGCGCGGAACGGTTCGTTCTCGGGCCTGGTGGTGCTCTCGGGCGACGGGCCGATATCCGGCCTGAAGGCCGAGGTGGGGGAGCTGAAGCTCAAGGACGGGAAGGGTGCGCTGCCGGCCTCGGCAGTGCGCCTGCGCTACCCGCAGCCGACTCTCAAGGACCCGGCCGGCTACGTGTACGTGCCGGGGGGCAACCCGCGAGGGACGAGCGTCAGCGTCTACGACGCTCTCTATCCCAATGCCCCCGCCACGGTGCCGGTACGACGCAAGAATATCCGCACGAACCGGCCCTACGTCTTCAGCGCGGTGCAGCCGGTGTGGATCACCGCGGACGTGCCCGCCGACGCGGCGCCCGGTACCTACAGCGGCAAGCTGAAGCTCGCGGCGAAGGGCTCCGAGGCGGTGGAGGTCCCGTTGGAAGTGCGGGTCAGCGCCTGGGAGGTGCCGGACCCGAAGCAGTGGCGCACGTTCTCGGACTTCTTCCAATCGCCGGAATCGGTGGCGATGGCCTACAAGGTGCCGATGTGGTCGGAGGAGCACTGGAAGCTGATCGAGAAGTCGCTGGAGATTCTCGGCGGCGTGGGCAACAACACCTGCTACCTGCGGCTGGTGGCCAAGACCGCCAACGGCAACTCGCAGACCATCCTGCGCTGGACGAAGGAGGCCGACGGCTCGCTGAAGCCGGACTTCACGCTGATCGACCGCTATCTGGGGCTGATCAGGAAGCACCAGGGCAAGCCGCTGGTGCTGTGCCTGTACGTGTGGGACCGGCACCTGGGCGGAGGTTACTTCGGCAGGTCCGCCCAGAAGTGGGACCCGATTGAGGTGACGCTCTACGACCCGAAGACCGGCAAGTCCTCGCTGACCAAGACGGTGCCCTACAACGAGTTCGGGAAGGTCAAGGCCTTCTGGAAGCCCGCGGTGGCCGGGATCAACGAGCGGGTCAAGAAGCTCGGCTGGGAGAAGTCGCTGATGCTGGGCATCGGCGACGACTGGATCCCGGACAAGCAGGTGGTCAAGCTCTGGAAGGAGCTGATGCCGAGTACGCCGTGGGTTTCGATGTCCCACGCGATCTTTGGAAGCTTTAACAAGATGCAGCCGGTGGGCTACGCGACTACGGTGTGGAACCCGAAGTGGATGAAGTCACCTTCGCAGCGGCTCTACGGCTGGAACAGCAAGTCCCTGATCGCCCACTTCGACCGGGATTCCTGGCGGCAAACCGCGCAGGACCAGCTATTCAAGTGTGCCTACACCGCGGCGGAGCGCAACATCTGCGGTGCGCAGCGCGGGTTCGGGCGGATGAACGGCGACTTCTTCAAGGTGATCAAGGGCAAGGGCGCGCGGGTTCAGAAGGGGCAGGGCCTGATCTGCGGGCGCTACTGGTGCCACAAGGCGCAGCTGACGCTGCGCATGAACCCGTATGTCTGGCCGGGGCCCAGGGAGCCGGTGTCCACCGTGCGCCTGTCGATGATCCGCGAGAACATGATGGAGTGCGAGGCGCGCATCGCCATCGAGTCCGCGCTGCTGGACAAGTCGAAGCGGGCCAGGCTCGGCGCGGAAAAGGCCGCGAAGCTCGAGAAGCTGCTGGTCGAGAGGACCAGCGCGATCGCCAACTGCGGCCTGTTCGGCGGCTACAAGTTCATGGCCTCCGACTGGCGCGGACTGCGCGCCCGCGTCTTCGACGCCGCCGCGGAGGTCGAGAAGCTGAAGTAGACCAACAGGCCCGGGTCGCCAGGAACTGCCGCACTCGGGTTTCCTGGCGCCGTGGCGGTGCAGGCAGGCTTCGCCGGACCACAACAAATGCGATTTTCCCGGGAAGAGATCAGTGTTTGCCGCAGGAACACCTAATGGGGGGGATTCCTTTCCCGCTCGGTCAGGGGATGGAGGCTCTGCCGAGCCGGGCTTCCGCAAGGGGCGCGAAAGCAAGCACTTGCGCCACTTCCGGGCCTTTCGATGACGACCGCTCGGGGGAATGTGCGAGATGGGTCGAACAATCCCGCCCTCAAGCGGCATCCTTAGTATGATGATGTTGATTGTGTGGTGGTCGGGACGCCGGCGCCCTTTCTTCCGGGAGGGCTGGCGTTCTGCAATAGGGACGCCACTGCCAAAACACAAGCGGTCTGAATCTCAAGCCGCGAGTAGTTTTCTGCTGAAACGGGGGATGTCATCGGATTTCGAGTGGAAGCAGTCGAGGAGTGCGCCTGTAATGCGGGTAAGGTGT
>Ga0272442_10000133_pt1 | contig 121237 bp, 85 predicted proteins | sample SSMForm2O_FD_200262 | JGI IMG/M metagenome (GOLD analysis project Ga0272442, IMG submission 200262) | Marine sediment archaeal communities from Little Sippewissett salt marsh, Falmouth, MA, United States - SSM-Form-2O | ecosystem: Environmental > Aquatic > Marine > Wetlands > Sediment ...
TGACCGTTGACGCCACGGACGGGTGCGAGTGGTCGGTCGAGGGACGGGCCCGGGGCAAGATCGACGTCAACGGCGGGATCCTGAGCGTGACCGCGCCCGATTTCGAGCGCACGCTGTTCGAGGTGGGACGGCACCGCGGTGCCGGGCTCTGCGGGATGCCGGACGTCGAGGGCGACGCGGACGCGGACGGCGATGCGGACGCGGATGGCGACGGGGACTCGGACAGCGACTCGGACGCGGACTCGGACACGGACAGCGACTCGGACGCGGACAGCGACTCGGACTCGGACAGCGACTCGGACTCGGACAGCGACTCGGACTCGGACAGCGACACCGACACGGACAGCGACACCGACACGGACAGCGAGCCTCCTCCTCCGCTGGCCCAGGCCTGGTCTCTGGTCCTGGAAGGCGACTTCATGATGGGCAGCGACACCGGCCGCACGGACGAGGCGCCCCAGCACCAGGTCACCTTTGCCGACTATTTCTGGATCATGACCAACGAGATCACGGCCGGGCAGTATCGTCACTGCATGAATCACGGACCGTGCACCGCGCCTGGCACGAGCACTGACTGCAACCACGACGTGGCGGGCCGGGAGAGCCACCCGATCAACTGCGTGAGCTGGGCGCAGGCCGCCGAGTACTGCGGCTTCTGGAGCGGGAACCTGCCCACCGAGGCCGAGTGGGAGTACGCTGCCCGGAGCCGGCACCTGTACGCGACCCATCCCTGGGGCGAGTCGGCGAGCGACTGCGACCACGCCGTGATCCAGAGTGGCGGCGGGGATCCGGGCTGCGGCGAAGGCACCACAGCGGACGTGTGCTCCAAGCCGCAGGGCGAGAGCGCCCAGCATGTCTGCGACCTCAACGGCAACGTGGCCGAGTGGGTGATGGACGCGTACACCACGGACTACAGCGGCGCGCCGGCCGACGGCTCGGCGTCCTCGGTCTGCTCCACTGCCGACGACTGCGTGATCCGCGGCGGGCATTTCAACGACGTGGCCGCGGATGTGGACTCGCTGCGGCGCGGGACGATGGCCTTCGCCGACCAGAGCAGCCAGGTCGGCTTCCGCTGCGTGAGCGACTGCCCGCCGGCGTCGGACATCAGTCCAGCGCTGTACATCGACGCGTTGCCCGACCAGGGCATGCAGACTCGTTGGTGCTACTGGTGGGTGACGGCCCTCGGCGGTCCGGGAACCAAGACCTGCGGCGCGGACGGCTTCGACGTGCCCACGATCGCGGACTGCATCGCCTCCGGGCAGGGCCTGCCGCACTGCACGGTCGAGGTGTCGGAGCTATGCCTGGCCAGGAGTACTTGCAGCGATCCCTGCGTGGTGTTCGACAACGACGCCTGCACCGACTACAAGACCTGCGCTGGATTGTAGAGCGACTCCGCGCCCTACTCCTGCGCCCGCACCATCACGAGGAAGACGTCCTCTCCGCCGGCCGGGGGCCCGGAGCCCAGCGAGCCAAAGGTCCAGCCCGCGACCAGCACGGTGCCGTCGGGCGCCACGGTCACGGCCTGGGCCTGGTCCCGCGCGCCAGTGCCCCAGGTGCGGGTCCACTGGTGCCCGTCCTGCAGCGAGAAGCCGGAGAGGAAGGCGTCGTCGTCGCCCTGGCTGACCTGACCGTCGAGGTCGCCGGCCGTGTACCCTGCAGTCCAGATCCACTGGTTGATTGCGTCGATCTTGACGTCGAGGCACTCGTCGTCGAGCGCGGTGCCGAACTGGACCCTGTTCCAGATCGACGCCACGGAGTAATTCAGGAAGGCGTCCTTCATGCCCTGGTACGCTCCGGCTTGCAGCTCACCCAGGGTCCAGCCGCACACGGTCTCCACCAGGCCCGAGCCGTCCACGGCCAGCCCGAGGTCGGCCTCGGCGCTGCCCCACTGATGCGTGCGCTGCCGCCAGGCTCCGCCGTCGTACACCGAGACGAACACGTCCTCGAAGCCCTGGTGCGGCTCCTCGAACAGCGGGCCCGATACGTAGCCCGCGACCATGATGTCCTCACCATTGGCCGCGATGGCCAGGCCCTTGTCCGCGCCCGTGGTGCCGAACTGCGTGGTCCAGCCCGAGCCCGAGAGCCCGGCGTAGCAGTGCAGGAAGGCGTCCCAGCCGCCTCGGTTTTCTTGCTCGTGGATACCGCCGGTGGTGCTGCCCACCACGCAGCCCGAGATCACGTCAGCGTCTCGCGAGGTCACGCCGCTGGCCTGGTCGTCGAGCGCGGTGCCGAACTGGTCGATCATCAGCCCGTGGCCTTCGAAGTCGAAGGCGGCGACAAAGGCGTCGCTGCGACCGGAATGCTCGTTGCCTTCGAGCGCGCCCTCGGTCCAGCCCGCCACGAACACCACGGTGCCGTTCACGGCCACGGACGTGGCCCGCTCCTGCGCCTCGCTGCCCCACTGCACGGTCCACAGCCGCTCGCCTGCCGGCGACAGCCGGGTCAGGAAGGCGTCGGCATCGCCGCGGTTGCCGTTCCCATCCATGTCGCCGTACGTCACGCCGGTGACGTGGATGAAGCCCTGTTCGTCCACGGCCACGTCCGTGGCAAAATCGTCCTCTGACGTCCCCCACTGCAGCACGCGCTCCATCTCGCAGGTCGACAGGTCGAGCTCGCAGTCTTCGGTGCAGCCCGGCGTACCCGCGAGGAAGCCGTGGTCGGCGCAGTCCGCATCGCCGAGATCCTCGCCGTCGCACTGCTCGTCCACGCGGTTGATGGTCCCGTCGCCGCAGCCGGGCCCCTCGGGCTCGCGCTCGGACTCGACCCCGGCGTCCGCGGCGTCGGCATCGCGCTCGGCCGGCGCCTCGAGCTCCTCGCCCACGTTGCGGTAGTGCCGACGGCCCAGGCCCTCGCAGCTCAGCTGCGCCAGGAACAGCGCGAGAACCAGCCACGACGCCGGCGGCGCGGCCTTGCGCCGGCTAGCCGTCTGCAGTACCGACAAGGCCGTCACGCAGCCGCGCCGCGACGAAATCCCGGATCTCGCCGTCGATGCCCGCGACGTGGGCCTCGAAGATGGCGAGGATCCGCTCCGCGTCGGGCACGCCGTCGGCGACTATGATCGGCGAGGCCTTGGGCTGCAGCGGGCCGCGGGACTCGCCGTCGTCGATCGCGGCGAAGCGCAGGCCGCCGTGCTCCTTCCACTCGAGGATGTGCTCGTCGCGCTGCTTGTCGTAGCAGAACTGGAAGCGCACGATCTGGTTGGTGGCCTTGTGCTGCCAGGTGTGCAGCTCGCACTCCTCGCAGGTGAACCACCGCGCGCGCAGCGAGCGGTCCTCCTGCTGGACGTGCTTGACCTCCCTCATCGAACCTCCGGCCGTCAGTCTAGTCACGCGTCGGGGCCGTGTCGAGCCTCATGTCGCAGCATGGCGGGCTCCGGTTCGCTCTTCGCGCCTTGACCGGCTCGACTCACCACCGCACAATCGTGACATTGGGGGTGAAACCCATGATCGTCGCTCGCATACCTCTCATGAAACCCGAGATTCTGGTGCGCTGGCTCGCCCGAGCGCTGCTGGCCGCGATGGCGGTCAACTCCATGCACTGCAGCGGCCTCTGCCGGGGCTGCAGCTGTGCCTGCTGCGGAGAGGACGACGAGCCCGAGCCGCAGCAGCAGAGCGAGGAGAGTGGCTTCGGCTGCGGCGGTGGTGACGGCGGCGGCTGCTCCGGCGGTCTCGACTGGGGCAGCAGCCGGTGCGTCTCCAACGACGACTGCGGCGCCAGCGAGTGGTGCAACCCGGGTACCGGACGCTGCGAGTGGGCCGAGTGCCTGCAGGACTACGGCTGCCCCGACGGCTACGTCTGCTCGGACCACCGCTGCATCCTGGAGCAAAGCTGCGCGACCCACGAGGACTGCCCGCCGGGCACGTACTGCAACGCGGCGATCGGCAAGTGCAAGGAGCCGAACTGTTCCACGTCCACCGAGTGCGGCCCGGGACGGCACTGCAGCTACGAGTCCTGGGAGTGCGTGGCCTCCTGCGAGCAGCTCTGGTGCCCCGACGGGCTGGACTGCGACGGGCTCTCGGGCCTGTGCATCGAGCCGGATCCGGAGCCCTCCTGCGCGCTGATGCCCGAGCTGCCCGAGCCGTTCAGCGCCGGGATCGACAACCACCGGCCGTCGATCGATCCGCGCCTCTTGCTGTCCGACGGGCTCGAGCCGGCCTTTGGCGTGCTGACCCGCTTCGAACAGGTCGAGCCCGACGGCGCCTCGTACGAGGTCGAGTGGAAGGGTGAGGTCCGCGCCCGCGGACAGGTGCCCTTCGACTGGCAGGGCCAGACGCCGCCCGAGACCGGCCGGTACGTAGTCGTCAGCATGGACGACCACGCCCCGACGCCGATGCGGTCGTTCACGATTGCCAGTGCGGGCGGGGTGGCGCTGTACCGGCTGATCGTCGGTCCGGACGAGGCCGTCGTGCTGCAGGGTGCATCGCGATACGCCTATGCCCTCGAGGGCAACGACTGCTCGGTGCGGAGGTACTTCGGGTACTGGCAGGTCTCGGCCGACCTGCGGCTCGGGCTCGACCAGGGCGGCGGCGACGTGCTGATCCCCACCGAGGAGACCGCGGAGCTCGGCGATGGCGTGGTGAGCTATGCGGCGCGCAACCTCGGCTCGTCGCTCTCGGGCCGCAACGAGACCTTTGACGGGGACCTGTTCCAGGGAACCACGAGCGACCGCGCCCTGCTCTCGATGGCCCTGAGCGAGGCCGAGTGCCACGCGGCCGTGGACTGTCCTGCCGAGAGGCCGCGCTGCAACGGCGGGCTGTGCGAGGCGGGCTGTGACCCGGCCGGCTGCGCCGGTACCGGCGTCTGCGACCAGGAGACCGGGATCTGCCTGACCGAGGACTGCTCCGATACCGAGGCCGGAACGACCTGCCAGCCGCCGCTGACCTACTGCGATGAGGAGCTGTGGCGCTGCCGGCCGGGCTGCGTGCAGACCGGATGCCCTGACGGCGACGACTGGTGCGACCTCTTCAGCGGCCGGTGCTGGGACTCGTCCAGGCCGATGGTCTGCTACACCGGCGGGCTCGGACCGCACCACGCGTACCTCACCTCGTACATGCCGGACGGCGACAATCTCGCGGACGGCGGATTCGAGGCGGCACCGGACGACGTCACCGTGGCCGAGGGCAGCGAGCAATCCGGCCTGGCCACGCTGAGCTGGGTCGATGGCTACTACACGGCCGTGATCCGGGTACCGCTGCCTCCGGGAACGGGCTTTCCGATCGCGCCCTACCTTCCGCTGGAGGTGACGTACTCACGGGCCACGCCCTATTCCGGAGGCCTCCTGACGTCGGACGGGGACGCGGTTGTGATCCGCGACCCGGAGGGCGTGCTGCTCTATGCGATGGTGGAGCACCGCATCGAGACCTGGCAGGCCGAACTCGACGAGCTGGAGAGCTACTTGATCTCGGCCGGCTGTCCGGAGCGTCCGCTCGAGGATCCGACGCAGGAGGTGCAGCAGATCCGCTTCCTCCAGCCCGAGCTCGATCTGCTTCCGGGAAGCGGCGGACAGATCCAGCTCGGCGACGCGACGTACGAGCTGTTCGTCCTCGAGGCGTACCGCGCCGCCAGTCCGCCGGACCCGGAGGAGGACTTCGCCCAGTTCGTGCTGGTCAGGGTGGAGTGAGACCGTCCGCGGGCATCAGGTTCAGGCCCGGCTCCGGATAGTGTGCCACGTTGCCGGTGACGAGCGTGGCGGAGTGCTCGTCAGCCACGGCCGCGATGATGCAATCTGCGGTCGACAGAGTCACACCCTTCTGCCGGAAGGCAGTACGCCACTCGCCCGCGCGGATCGCACCGGCGCTCGACAGCACGAGATACTCGAGGCTGTCCACGAGATCCATCGTGGCATCTCGCTCGCTCCTGCGCATCCCACCGAGCACCTCGACGACGACCACGTCGCAGCAGGCGAGCGAGCCTCCACCCTCCACGAGACGACGAACGCCGGCCACGCGGTCCTCCCGACCGCGCAGCACGTCGATCAGCACGCAGGAGTCGAGGAGGTAGAGGCTCATCGCTTCCGGCCGCGGCGGGAGGTCGTCTCCTCGCGCCGGATTGTGCGGATGTACGCCGCGGCGCCCCGCTTCAGCTCCGGGTGGCTCTCCCGGCTCCACGATCCGGCCGCGCGCCCGAGCGAGCGGATCTGCTTCAGGCGCTTAAGCTGCGCCCGCGCCGCATCCTGCAGGAACCGGCTACGCCCGCGCTTGCCCACGTGCCGGTCGATCTCTTCCAGCAGCTCCTCGGGCATCACGACATGGGCGCGCTTGGGAGCCATGCTTCACCTCCACACACAATAATGGGACTTCCAGTGTGACTTTGTCAAGCCGCTACTTCTCGCACCCACAGGGCGCGGGCGTGCGCTCGGGCACCTCGTACGGCTCGCGCTTGCCGTGGGGCTCCCACTCGGCGAAGTACTCCACATCGACCTTGCACGGCCCCTCGCAGGTGTACTTGACCAGGCCGTTGTAGTTCCACTCCATCAGCTCCGACCCGCCGCCGCCGTGCGTCGTGATCAGGAAGCGATTCACCAGCCGCCCCCAGGCCTCGGCCCGCTGCGCCTCGGTGGGCTTGTCGCCGTGCTGCACGTCTACCGGAACCCAGCCGTACGGCGGGAGGTAGATCTCGGCCCAGCGATGGAACACCTCGTCGGTCGAGGCGTCGTCGTTGCGCACCACCATCGAGCCGGCGAAGCGGGCCGGCACCCCGGCCGCGCGGCACAGCGCGATGAAGACGAAGGTGTACTCCGAGCACGAGCCGGTGCCGCGCTCCAGAACCTTGGGCGCCACGTTCCAGCCGCCGGCCAGCTCGTACTCCATGCTGTCCTGGATGTGCCGGGAAAGCCGGCGCGCGATCCAGTACGGGTTCTTCTCCTTGCCCACGACCTCCTCGACGGTCTTCCGGATCAGCGGGTTCTTGATGTCGAACTTGCTCTCGTCGCGCAGGTAGCGCTGACGCACCTTCTTGGGGATGTTGCCCCGCTTCACGCGGTCCGGACGCACGAAGTAATCAACCGCGAACAGCCTGGCCTTGGCGCGCATGCGGATCTCGCGGCCCTCGCCGGGCTTGAGGTTCTTCAGCTGGAAGTGCGCCACCTCCTGGCCGTAGCGGTCCTTCTCGATCTTCACCGGCTCCGGCTCGAAGCTCGGCTTGTCGATCAGCTCCTGCGAGGGCAGATCGTGCGGCACGGCGATGTGCAGATCGGCGGTGCGCAGCGGGCCCGGGCCGTAATTGCGCACCGTCATCAGGAACTCCACACTCTCCTCGCGCACGTCGTAGCGCACGCTGTTCACGCCGTCTTCACGAACGAGGAAGTCGATCTTGTCGTTCTGGTAGTCGACCACGGCCAGGTGCTCGCCGACAACGTCGAGGCCCGCGCTGTACGGACCCGGCGCGGGCAGGATCATCAGCACGTCGCCGCTGCCCGGATCGATCATGTACAGCCGATCGCTGTACCGGTCCGCGACCCAGAGGTTCTTCCCGTCCCAGGCCAGCGCGTTGGCCCGGCGGCTGGGCGCGGGCAGCGACTCGATCGTGGTGCCGTCGGCCGGATCGATGCGGTGCAGCCCGCCGCCCTTTCGTCCCACCTCGAGCACCCACAGGTGCTTGCCGTCGTGAGCGATGCCCTTGGGTGCGCCTACCGGGGAGAGCACGCGATGCGTGGTGAGGTTGGGCGCGGGATCGAGGCAGTAGATCGTGGCGCCCTGCGTCTCGGTGGCTCCGTCGAGGATCCACAGCCGCTCGCCCTCGGGATCCCATGAGAGGTCCAGCACGTGCCCACCCGGGGCATCGAGCGTGGCCAGCTTGCGGCCATCCTTGGGATCGAGCGCGTACAGCTCGTCCTCGTAGTGATCGGCCACCCAGATGCGCTTGCCGTCGTACGCCAGCCCGTGCGGACGTCCGGCCGGCGAGTGGACCGTGCGGGCCACGTCGCCCGGAGCGGCCAGCGCCTGTCCGGCGAGGAGCAGAAGCAGGCAGCAGCCCATTTGGTACCTCATCGAGCACCTCCGTGATCTGGTGCCAGCGCAGCGTACTGAGTTCATTTCGGATACGCAACCCAGAACCGCGCGCTTCAGCGCGCGGAAGGCCGAAGTGCCGACCTTGACCCGCGTCGCTGACTGCCCTAGGTTGGCCGGGTGGAGGCATGCTGTGCGCAGACCACTCCCTGAGAGCGAGACCGCACGCGTCCGCAAGGCTCTGACCCAGCGCTGGGGCCACCGCCTGGGCGACGAGCGCATCGAGGTCGCGGGCTGGATCGACCCGCGAACCGTGGAGATCAGCTTCGTGATCAGCAGCCCGGACGACAGCTTCCACTACTCGATGGAGGCGCGTGCCGACCTTGCCGAGGAGAACATCGAGCCGTACGAGGGCAAGGACCTGGTGCTCGACTTCCTCGACTGGTACCTCGGCGAGTACCTCGAGTCGGGCCGCGAGCTGCTGCTGCCGATGGACTGGGGCCCGCACGAGTTCGGCGAGCACACCGTGCTGGCGCGCGGCCAGGTTAGCAACCTCAAGCTGGAGCGGGCCGCCGACGACCTGCTCGAGGGCAGGGTCACCGCCGATGAGCTGGATCCGGAGACAGGGGAGCGGAAAGCCTGATCGGAGGTTTGCGATGAACGCCGCTATCGTGGCCTTCCTGCTCGCCGCCAGCGCGGCCGCGGGCGCGCCGGCGACGCCGCCCGCAGGGGCGAGCCAGAAAGCAACGGAACGTTCCAAGACCGGCGAGCCGATGGCGCTGATGGAGGTCCGGGACGTGATCTCCACGCCCGGCACCGGTAGCTTCGTGGTGCTGCTCAAGGAGAAGCACGGCAGGCGAATCGTACCCATCGCCATCGGCCCGGCCGAGGGCCTGGCGATCCAGATGCGCCTCAACCGTCAGAAGGCGCCGCGCCCGCTGACCCACGACCTGCTCGACCGGGTGATGGCCGCGCTCGGCGCCAAGCTGGTCAAGGTGCACGTCGAGGCGCTGCGCGACCAGGTCTTCCTCGGGCGGCTGTTCCTGATGCAGGGCAAACGCAGCCTCGACATCGACTCACGGCCGAGCGACGCGATGGCCCTGGCCGTGGGCTCGGGAGTACCGGTGTACTGCGCCCGCAACGTAATCGCCGAGGTCGGCATCGAGCTGGATCAGATCATGCCTCCCGATGACAAGCCGGCCGAGCCGGCGCCGCTCTCGCCATGGAGGGAGCTGCTCAAGCCGCAGCCCCAGGACGACGATACGTTGTAGGGAGGTTCCTTGCTCGTCCTCGACCAGTCCACCTGCGGAGACACCCGCGCCGCGCTGGCCACCGAGTGGATCACGCCCAACGGCGCCGGCGGGTACGCCTCGCTGACCGTGGCCGGGGCCTGCACGCGCCGCGAGCACGGCATGCTGGTGGCCGCGCTGGAGCCGCCGGGCCGCCAGACCGTGCTGCTCGCCGCCCTGGAGGAGCGCCTGTTCATCGAGGGCCGCGAGTTCGTGCTGACCACGGTGGCAGCGGACGAGGTCGAGGGCTCGGGGGCCACGCGTCACCTGCTGAGCCTGGGCCGCACGGGTCGGCTGGTGCGCTCCGAGCACCTGGTCGACGGCCTGCGGCTGGAGCGGCGCCTCGCGGTGCCGGCCCACGCCGACGCGGTACTCCTCTCGTACCGCGTGCTCGAAGTGCCGCCCAGACTCCACCGGCGGCCCGTGATGCTGGAGGTTTCTCCGCTGTTCGCGTACCAGCCGGTGAACGGCAACGACAGCGTCCCGGGCGATGGCGAGCTCGACCTGACCGCGTACCTGATCGAGGACAAGGTCCGCTTCGAGCCGCGCCCTCCGCTGCCGCCGCTGTTCTTCACCCACGAGTCCGACGCCTTCCAGCCCGATCCGGTGATGGTCGAGAACCTGCCGCTGCCCGAGGGCGCGCCTGCCGGTGCGGTGCCCGAGATCGCCCTGGGTCGGCCCGGCACCTTCATCTACCAGCTCGGCGCCGAGCGGCCGGCGTACCTCGCCGTCTCGGCCCGGGAGCCGATCGAGGGCCCGCCGCGACGACTGGAAAGCATGATCGTCGCCTGCGAGTCGCCGATCCGCAACCGCCCGCTCACATCGGCGCGCGGGCGACTGACGACCGCCCTGCAGGAGGCGGTGGACGCCTTCGTCCTCTCCTCCGGACGCTCGCGGCACTGGATCAACAGCGACTACCCGGGTGGCGGCAACGGCTGGCACGAGGCGATGATCGCGCTGCCGGGTCTGACCCTGTCCACCGGTCTGCACGACGTGACGCGGGAGGTGCTGATCTCGGCCGCACGGACGATGAGCCGCGGGCGACTCCCGGCGCTGCAGACCATCGGACTCCCCGCGACGGCGGAACGCGACGAGCCCACGGTCCGGATGGCCGCCAACGAGCTGGCTTCACTGCACACCACGCTGCGCTTCTTCGACACCGCAGAGCTGTACCTGCGGGCCACCGGAGACGTGCGCACGGCCCGACGGGTGCTCTACCCCGCACTGCGCGACTGCCTGGCACACCTGCTCGCCGGTGCCACCGGCGCCCGGATCACCCAGGACGGCCTGCTGGAGACCGAGGCACCGCCCGCGCTGCTGGGCCAGCGCGGCCAGGCACCCCCCGACGGTGACTCGGCGATCCACGCGCTGCGCGCCGGGCTGAACGCGCTGTGGTGCGCGAGCCTGGCCGCGATCCGCGACCTGGCCCAGGAGTTCAACGACCAGGCCGTGGCCGAGGAGGCCGGAGAGCGCTGGGAGCTGGCGCGCAAGATGTACAACGAGCGCTTCTGGAACGCCGAGCGCGGCTGCCTGTACAACGCGATCGTCGGCGGCACGCCAGACCCCACGGTGCGGCCGATCCAGATCCTGGCCGCGGGCCAGCGCCACCAGCTGCTGAGCCGGGAGCGGGCGTCCTCGGTGGTGGCCGTTGTCGAGCGGGAGCTGCTCACGCCCCGGGGCCTGCGCTCGCTGGCGCCCGGCGAGCCGGGCTACGTGGGTCTGGAGTACCTGCTCCACGCCGACTATCCGGATCTGGGCCTGCGCGGCTCGGCCTATCCCTGGCTGCTCGGGCCCTTTGCCGCGGCGTACCTCGACGTGCACCACTACTCCAAGGCGGCCAAGGACCGTATCGCGTCGCTGCTCTCGGGCTTCGTCGGCCACTTGCACGAGGGCGCGATCGGCCAGATCTCGGAACGCTTCGACGGCGACGCGCCGCACACCCCGCGGGGTCAGCCCGCCTCCGCCACCAGCGTGGCCGAGCTGCTGCGGGTGAGCCTGGACTACCTGGGGGGCGAGGTATGAACCCCTGGAGCGAGCCGCCCGCCAAGGCCGGAGCCCACCACCACTTCGACGCGGTGGTCGTCGGCGCCACGTTGCCCGGTGTGGTGGCGGCCAGCTTGCTGGCCGAGCGCGGCGCGCGCGTGCTGCTGCTGCGCGACCTGATCCCGCCCGCCAGCTACGAGGGCGAGGACGGTCAGCCCTGCCTGCGGCGGCCCTTCATCGCCCCCGGGGCCGACGCCTTCCCGGCGCTGACGCGCGTGCTGTCCGAGCTCAAGCTGCACCACGAGTTCGTGCGCTCGATCGCCGAGCCGGACCCGGCGTACCAGGTGCTGCTGCCCGAGCACCGCGTGGATGTGTGGCGTGAGCGTGACCGCCTGGCCGAGGAGCTGACGCGGGAGTTCGGCGATCGCCGCTGCTCCAGGGCCCTGGAGTCGCTGAAGGCGCTCGAAGCTGCGCTCGGCGAATCGGACGAGTTCTTCGACGGCGCCACACCCCTGCCGGCCGACACGTGGCGCGAGCGACGGGTGCTGAGCAGGCGGCTGCGGGCCTTCCCGATCGTGTCGGGTGAGAACGGCGGCCGCGACCCGCTGCCCGGCCTCGAGGGCGGCGATCCGCTGCGGGCCGTGCTGCTGGCTCCGGGGCTGCTCGCCGGACGCCGGGCCGATGGCGGCGAGGGCCGAGACCACGGCCTGGTGCGCGCGCTGGGTCCGATCGTGCGCGGCCTGTACCGCCTGCCCGAGGGCGAGGATCGCTTCTCGCAGCTGCTGCTGGAGCGCTTCCGCGCCAAGGGCGGCGAGTGCTGGGACGGCTCGGCCGAGTTCCTCGAGAGCAAGCGCTCACGGCTGGAGGCAGTGCGCTGCGAGGGCGGCGCTCGCTGCGGCTTCCAGGTACTGGTCAGCGGGGCAGAGCCGACCCGGTTGCAGGAGCTGCTGGGCGACGCGCGGGCGACGAGGAAGCTGGAGAAGCTGCAGAACGCGGCCGCGCCGCGCGGCTGGCTGGGTACGGTGAACGTGATCATCCGCGGCGAGGGCGTACCCGAACCACTGGCCGAGCGGTCGTTCCTGATCGAGGATCCCCGGCGGCCGCTCACCGGCGACAACCTGCTGTTCCTCGACCTGGCGCCGCCCGCCGACGGCAAGGACGGGGCGCTGCGCGCGCTCAGGGTCTGCGCGGTGTTCGGGCCCAAGGAGCGGCCCGCCACGGCCGACGAGCTGGGCGAGCGCGTGCTGGCGCGGCTGCGGACCGTGATCCCCTTCCTCGACGAGCACCTGGAGCGGACCGAGGTGGCGTCGCAGGCCGGGGACGGGCGGGATGTCTTCCTCGCTGCCTGGGCCGCGCCGCACGGCGGGCCGCTGGCCGGCACCCTGCCCTGCCGCGGACCGCTGAAGAACCTGGTCTTCGCCCACCGGGCCAGCCTGCCCGGGCTGGGCCTGGAGGGCGAGTTGCTCGCCGGGTACCGCGCGGCCGGTGTGGCCTTTGCGTCGTTGCCAAAAAAGAGGGAGTAGGAGACCTCACCCCCTGCTACGGCCCCCAGCTCCACTCCATCGTCTCGATCGCCGCGATCAGCTCCTGCTTCGAACCGGCGGACACGATCGTCTCCGCCTGCTCGAGGAACCGCCACTCCATCTCGGGCATCCACATCCCGCCGCTCGCCAGCGCGGCCTTGCCCGCGGCCGCGGCCTCCTCACTGTTCAGCCGCAGGGCCACGATGCGCCACTCTTCGCCCTTGCGCTCGACCACGGCCTGGGGCGAGTACTGGCCGAGCGTGATCGGCAGCTTGCGAGCGCCGAACCAGCCGCGGAGGATCTTGAGCAGCTCCTTGCGGCTCGGGCCCTGGAAGGGGGCCATGGTTACTTGGCCTTGTTGCGGCGCTTGCCTTCTTGCTTGGTCAGCTTGATGTTGATCCGGTCGCCGCGGTCGAGCTTGTTCATGCTGAAGTCGTCGCGTGCCTTGTACCAGGGCTGGGCGTCGAAGAACTTCTGCAGCTCCAGGTCCTTGAACCTGCGGCCGTGCCGCGCGAACACCGCGTTGCGCAGGCGGCGCAGGAGCTCGTCGCCGATGTAGCGCAGCATGCCCTGCTGCTCGAGGCCGAAGTAGCTCTTGAGGCAGTCGGGAAGCGGGAACCTGGACTCGGCGTACCTGCGGATCGCGGGGATCGCGCGCAGCGGCGCGACGACCGCCTCGTCCTCCTCCCACATCGCCACCTTGGCCGCGGCGATCTGCAGGTCCTCGCGCAGGCCCTCCGGAGCGTCCTTCATCCAGTCACGGAGCAGGGTGTGGCAGGGCCGGGCCCACCGGGCCATGCCGCGGCCCTCGGTGTAGAGGTGGCCGATGACCTTGCGGGTGGCGGTCTTCATCTCCGGCGAGGCCTCGGGGTAGTGGGCGCGGAGCAGCTTCAAGGCGGGCACGGTGACCTCGCCGTCGCAGACGCGCCAGGGGCGGAGGAGACCGAGGATCGAGGATGCCGCCTGCCGCACTTCGACGCCGGGATCGCCATCGAGTTCGACCACCGCCTTTGCCACGGCCTCGACGAGGCAGACGTCACGGAAGCACCCCCAGGTCCCGGCCCGGGCCTGGCACTGCGGGAAGTTCTGCAACGCCTTGGTGTCGAGATGGATCACCCGATTGGCCGTAACGCGACGCTGGGCCAGCTCGCGAACGCAGATCGCACACGCCTCGGCATCCCAGTCGATACACTCCCCGGCGAAGGCGGGGACGCTGGCTGTCAGCATGGCCACAACAGCGACTATCCACCGCACCGCACCACCTCCACCGCACTATGGCCGTCCTCCCTCTCCCCCCGGGAGAGGGAGACAGAGGGAGAGGTCAAACGCCCCCCAGTGCACGTCCCGTTTGCGTTTGCGTTCGCGTTCGCGTTCGCGGCATCGTGCTACTCCTTCCTCAGGTGCACGTCCTGCTGCGGGAAGGGGATCTCGATGCCCTCGGCATTGAAGCGCTTGTAGATCTGCGTCAGCAGCTCGTCCACGGCCTTGCCGTGGAGCGAGGGCTCCTTGATCCAGCCCCGCAGCTGGAAATCCAGCGAGGAGGCGCCGAAAGCGCGCATGCGCACACTGGGACTGGGATCCTGCTGCAGGTGCGCGGACTTGTCCGCGATGTCCTCGAGCACGGCCCGCACCTGGTCGATGTCCGAGCCGTACGCCACGCCCACGTCGACGCGGACCCGCCGCATCTCGTCGTCTTCCCTGCCGCCGCTCTCGTTGATGATCTTGGCGTTGGCGATCGCCGCGTTGGGTACGATGATCTGGATGTCGTCGCGAGTCATCAGCCGCGTGGTGCGGATGCCGATGTCGGTGACCCGGCCCCGCTCGCCCGAGGCCAGCACGATGAAGTCGCCGATCTTGTACGGCGCGTCGGCGAGGATGAAGATGCCGGAGAAGAAGTTGGCCAGCGTGTCCTTGGCCGCGAAGCCGATCGCGATGCCGAGGATCCCGGCCGAGGCCAGCCACGCCGTGACGTCGACCTCCCAGGCCAGCATCATCCCGTACGCCGCGCCGCCGACCACGGTGATCTTGATCAGGATGTCGAACAGCGGCAGGGTCCGCGGCTGCACGATCTTGCCCGACTCGGCCCGCGCCGAGAGCACCTCGAGCACCGCCTTGCCGACGCGGATGCCGGCGACCATCCACATCAGCACGATCAGCGTGGTGAGCAGACCGTCGGCGATGTAGCGCGCGGTCTCGCTCGGCGTGACCTTGCCCAGCGCGTAATACAGGCCGATCAGCAACGCCGTGAGAAACACCGGCTTCTTGATTGTGGCGATGATCCGGTCGTCGAGATCGGTCCGGGTCTTGCGGGCCAGCCGGCGCAGCACGCCGATCACGATCAGATCGACGACCAGCCCGGCCAGCAGCGAGCCGGCCAGGATCACACCGGCGAACACGTACTGGTTGGACTTGATGTACGCGAGCACCTCGGCCATGGGATCCCCCTAGCTGAAGCTCACCGGCGGCGGCTTGGTCGAGCCGTCGCCCACCGACACCTTGAGGATCTCGTCCGCCTCGGCCCGGCCCAAGGTGTGCGCCTCCTCCTGGGTACCGGGCAGGCCGGCCGCGGCCGCTGCGGCCTCGTTGGCCATCCAGATCGTCTGCGTGGGGAAGGCGAACTCCACGCCCAGCCGTTGCGCCAGCCGCACGATATCGACGAACAGCCGGTGCTTCTCCCGCAGCTCGGTCGACCAGTCCGGCGTCTCCACGAAGCAGTAGAGCAGGATCTCCAGGCTCGATGCGGCGAAGGCGTTGAAGTACACGTGGAAGTAGTCCTTGCGGGTGTACGGGTGCTTACGGATCAGCTCGCGGATGCCCTCGCAGAAGGCCTCGATCTTCTCCGGCGGCGTGTCGTAGGTGACGCCGATCATGGTCTTGATCCGCCGGTACCTGCGCGCACCGTAGTTGTCGATCACCGAGTTGGTCAGGTTGGCGTTGGGCATGGTGACCAGCGAGTTGTAGAAGGTGCGGACCTTGGTGGTACGCAGGCCGATGTCCTCCACCGTGCCGTCCACATCGCCAACCGTGATCCAGTCGCCGATCTTGAAGGGCCGGTCGGCGAGCACCGTGATCGATCCGAAGATGTTGGCCACCATGTCCTTGGCCGCCAGGGCGAAGGCCAGGCCGCCGAGCCCCATGCCGGCGAGCAGACTGGCCATGTCGATGTTCAGGTTGTCGGCGATGAACACCATGCCGAAACCCACCACAAAGACCTTGAGCGTCTTGCGCAGCATCGGCACCAGCAGGTCGTCGAGCTGGGTCTCGGTCTTGTCGGCGAGTCCGCGGAAGTACTCGGCCACCATGTCGATCAGGCGGAAGCTGGCCCAGATGCCTGCGAAGCTCGCCACGACCACGCCGGCCACGTGCAGGATCTTGAACAGCGCGGGATTGACGCCGATGCCGGGCATGGCCAGCAGCCACAGCCCGGCGCCGGCGAGCAGGCCGAAGGGCCGGCCGAGGCGGGCGAGCTCCTTCCGCTGGAGCTCGGTGCCGCGCCGGTCGTAGATCTTCCTGATCGCGCGGCTGACGAGATAGGAGACGATCTTGTCCAGGATCACGCAGGCCAGGATCAGCAGCAGCAGGGCCAGCCACTGCCAGTTCTCGAGCAGGAAAGCCTGCTGGGTCGCCCAGTCGGGGAGCATGGCCTTGAGGTCGTTCATGGTTCCCTCCCGCCGATTCGAGGACGCGGAGGTACTACACCGAGGTGCGCGGACATTGCAAGGTGGCGCGCCCAGCCTTGACAGCCCTCCCCCGCCCCCGTACTCTTCTTGCGGTACGGAGTGAAGGTCATCATGCGCAAGCTGACGATATTCCTGACCCTGGCCGCTCTCGCCGCGGCTTCGTCCGGCTGCGACTGCGGGAGCGGATCCCAGGCCGACTGCTCGATGAACTCGGACTGCGATCCGGGCTACTACTGCGACAGCGCGGGCAACTGCGTCCAGGACTGCCGGGAGGACCGCGACTGCCCGCCGGGCCAGACCTGCGACGTGGGCCGCGGCCAGTGCTGGAGCCCGGGCGCGGTCTGCACCGGCGACGCCAACTGCGAGCCGGGCTTCTACTGCGACGGCTCGGGCCGCTGCCGTCAGGACTGCCGCAGCGACGGCGACTGCGCGCCCGGACAATTCTGCGACGTGACCCGCGGCCGCTGTCACGACCAGGCCGGCGACGCCGACCCGCAGTGCGAGACCGATCAGGACTGCGGCGCCCCGCACGCGGTCTGCCAGGACGGCACCTGCATCATGGGCTGCGGCACCGTGGGCTGCCCGGCCGGGCAGGTCTGCAACGAGGCCACGGGCCGCTGCGAGCCGAAGGACGATCGCATCCCCTGCTCCCAGGACTCCGCCTGCGATCCGCCGAACACGATCTGCGTGCTCGGCTTCTGCTCGCCCGGCTGCGCCGAGACCGGCTGCCCCTCGGGCCTGGGCTGCGATGGAGTGAGCGGCCACTGCCGCATCGACGGGGACAGCGAGCCCGAGGAGCTGACGATCGCCTTCGTGGACCCGCCCTGCGGCCCGGCCAGCGGCGGCAACCCGGTGCGCATCACGGGCGCGGGCTTCACCGCGGCGGTCCAGGTCAGCTTCGGCGAGCAGACGGCCGGGATCCTCTCCCGGCGCCTCCCCGGCGAGATCAGGGTCAGCGCGCCCGAGGGCGCGGTCGGGCCGACCGACGTTACCGTCACCGACACGGGAGACGGCAGCACCGCGACCCGCCCGGGCGGGTATTGCTATGTCACGCCGATCGCGGCCGCGGATTTCATGTTCCTCGAGCGCCGATCCGTGGTCGGCCAGTCGGGCGGCGCCCTGGTCGCCGGAGACATCTCGAGCGACGGAGCGGTCGATCTGGTCGCCGGAAACCCGGGCCAGCGCACGATCACGGTGCTGCTCAACCAGGGCGACGGGACCTTCCCCAACCCGATCGAGCAGGAGATGCACTACATCTACCCCAGCGCCCTGCTGCTGGCGGACCTCGACGGCGACGACGACCTGGACCTGATCTCGGCCAACGGCTCGTCCGCGAACTACCTCACCGTGGCCATCGGTGACGGCATCGGCAACTTCGCCTGGAGCACCGAGCTCGTCACCGGCATCGGACCGGTGGACGCGGCCGCCGCGGATCTCAATCGCGACGGCCGCATCGACCTGGCCTCGGCCAACCGGCGAGAGAACAACCTGACCCTGCTCGCCGGTGGCGCCAACGGCGGTTTCCTGGAGCGCCAGTCCGCGCACGGGCCGGTGACGCCGCTCGCGATCGCGGCCTTTGCCGACGAGGGCAAGTCGCGGCTGGCCGCCGTGGGCGACGGGAACAGGATGCTCGTGATCGATGACCCGGCCACGCCACTGGCCGAGATCGAGCTCCCGGACGAGCCCGGCGATCTGATCGCCGGCGACTTCGACCAGGACGGTCTGACCGACCTGCTGGTCTCCCTGCCGATCCGCGACTCGGTGCTGCTGCTCCAGGGTCTGGGCAATCGCCTGTGGGCGCCGCAGGGTGAGTTCGTGGCCGGTCCGGGGGCGGAGTACCTGGCCGCGGGCGACATCGACGGCGACGGCGCCCAGGACGTCGTGGCGGTCGGCGACACGGTGTCGCTGCTCGCCGGCGACGGCGAGGGCGGCCTGGCGCGGGTGCTGGCCCTGGACGGCCCGCTCTCGGCTGCGCCGCCGGTGGTGGCCGATCTCGACGGCGACCACCGGCTCGACATCGCGGTGCGCGACGGCCTCGAGCTGATCGTGTACCTCAACCGCAGCGAGGAGGGAACCGCCTCGGACGCGCCGGTGCTGACGGCCGTGGCGCCGGGCCACGGCCCGTCCGCCGGCGGCGCCGCGCTGAACCTGTTCGGCAGCAGCTTCCCCAACGGCATGGAGGTGACCGTCGGTGGCGCGCCCGCCACCGAGGTGACGATCATGATCAACGGCTGGGCCCGGGCCGTCACGCCGGCGGGAACTCCCGGCCGGGCCGACGTGGCCGCGCGCGCCCCGAGCGGGCAGGACCAGGCCTCGCTGCCCGGTGCCTATCTCTATACCGACGACGTGGTGATCGATCCGCTGACCTTCCGCGCCACGGGCGTGGAGCTCACCGGCGGCGTCTCGCGGCTGGTCGCGGCCGACCTCGACGGCGACGGCCTCGACGACCTGGTGGCCGGACGGCTCCGCAATCCGGCCGCGGTGCCACTGCTGGCCGGCGGCATGCTCCCGGGCACGGCCGTCGATCTCCCCGGCGAGGTGCGCGGCCTGGCCTGCGGTGACCTCGACGGCGACGGCACGGCCGATCTGGTGGCCAGCTACTTCTCTGCCGGCAAGGTGCCGGCCCTGGTGCTGGCCAACGACGGTTCGGGGAGCTTCAGCGAGATGTTCAGCTACCCCGGCAGCGCGGGCGGGCTCGGCGTCAGACCTCTCGTGGCCGACCTCGACGGCAACGGACACCGCGACCTGATCGGCGCCAGCGGCAACGCGGTGGTCACGCTGCTCGGCGACGGCAGCGGCTTCTTCGGCGCAGCGCAGCAGAATTCGGTGGCGCACCTGATCCGCGACGCGCGCATCGGGTACTTCGGCTTCGACGGGTACCCGGACGTGGCCCTGGCCGACCGCGATCTCGACGGCACCGCCGGCCGGCTGATCGTGGCCAGCGGGTACGGCAACGGCGAGGTCGGCTCCGAGATCGGCGTCGAGCTCAACTCGCCGCCGCAGTGGATCGCCCTGGCCCGGCTGCCCGACGCGGAGGCGCCCACGCCCTTCGTCACCACGGAGGACGGCGTGTACGCGATCCTGGGCAACCTGTTCGTGGGCCAGCAGCCCGTGGTGAAGAAGATCGCGGAGCTCGGCGACGCGGACGCGATCGCGGCCGCCGACCTGAACAACGACGGGTACCCCGACGTGGCGCTGGCCGACAGCGAGACCCCGCAGATCCTCGTGCTGCTCGGCGACGAGAGCAGCGACTGGGCGACCCAGGTCGCGGTGCCGCTGACCGACGCGCCCACCGGCGAGCTGGTCGTGGCCGACCTCGACGGCAACGGCAAACTCGACCTGGCCTACGGTCAGGCGGGCGGCGTGACCCGACTCGTCAGCCAGTAGCTATCACGACACTTTTTGGCCCTTTTCCGCTCGCGCGGGTTGTGCTACGCTCGCGCGCCGGTGGTACTCTAACCCGCCAGTCCAACCTCGGGAGGGGTCATGATTCGCCTTCGTGGAATCGGTTTCTGCGCATCGGTGTTCCTGCTCGCCGCAGCACTCGCGCCCGGCTGCGCCGACGAGGAAGAATCCAAGGAGCCGACAGAGGTCGCCGAGCCCGGCGAGCCGGGTGAGGAGCCCGGCGAGCCCGGCGAGCCCGGCGAGGAGATGGTCTCGCGGCCGCTCACGTCCAGCGATCTGGCGCCGGTGATCCAGGAGACCGGCGCGGCCGGCGTGGTGCCGAGCAAGATCGTGATCGAGTTCGCCCGGCCGGTGATCGAGCAGAAGCACGTCAACCGCAAGATCCCCAAGGAGACCGTGCTCAAGATCAGCCCCGAGGTCCGCGGGCAATGGAAGTTCACCAGCACCTCCACGCTGACCTTTACCCCGCGCAAGCCCTTCAAGCCGAGCACCACGTACAAGGTGACGCTCAATGCGGTGAAGACCAAGACCGGCGTGATCAAGGCGCCGGTGCCCAGCCCCTGGCTGCGGCGCTTCACCACACCCAAGTTCGACTTCGTGCGCGCCTCGCTGGCCAAGCTGGACTACCGCCGCAAGCGCGTGCACATCGACCTGGTGTTCTCGGCCCCGGTCGACCGCAACCAGGTGCGCCGCAACGCCGAGTTCACCATCCTCGGCCCGGGCGGCAAGAAGACCAAGGTCAGCAAGGTCGGCTTCGAGCGCGGCCGCGACAAGCACATCGCCCGCGCCGTGTTCACCCATTCCGATGTCCGGGCCGGGCGCAAGATCCGCCTGGCCCTCGCCGCCGGCCTGCCGATGGCCGGCGCCCCGAAGACCAAGGCCGGCGCGGCCACGGACCTGCTCTCGCTCGAGGAAGGCGAGCCGATCGACATCCGCAAGGTGTATCGCACCGAGGGCGCCACCGGCTTCTACCTCGAGGTGATCTGCGACGACGGCGCGGTCGACGACAAGCGCTACTACTGGGACCGCGTCGGACACAACTCGTACTACGGCCTCTCCCGGCGCTGCCAGCTGACCGACGACGACGGGCTCGAGGGGATCCACATCGAGCCGCAGGTCAAGCACTCGATCGCCCCGTCCGGCGGCGGCTTCCGCATCTTCGGCGACTTCAAGCGCGGCACGTACACCGTGCGCATCGACGCCGGCGTACGCTCGGTCGACGGCGGCGTGCTGCACAGCGACTACGAGAAGACCTTCTCCGTGTCGGCGCGCACGCCGCAGGTCAGCTTCACCTCCCAGGGCCGCTACCTGCCCCGCAAGGCCTGGAACACCCTGGCGATCCGCCACCTCAACGTCGATCAGGTCACGCTCACCGCGCGCCACGTGCCGCCCGAGAACCTGGTGTTCTGGATGAGCGATCCCGAGACCGAGGCCGCCTCGGTGCGCAACAGCAACCTCGTGCTCAAGCAGAAGATCCCGCTCAAGGGCCGGCCCGACACGATGACCACCTCACACGTCAGCGTGGCCTCGAAGATCCCGGCCTCGACCAAGGGCCTGCTCGAGGTGATGCTCACGTCGGGCAACGCCAGCGCCAAGGCCCGCGTGCTGCTCACCGACATCCACCTCGTGGCCAAGATGGCTCATCCCCAGGAGGGCAAGCCGTGGGGCCAGGAGGTCTATGCCTGGGCCCTGGACATGGACACCGTGCAGGGACTCTCCGGCGTGGAGATGAAGGTCGTGCGCCAGAGCGGCCAGGCGATGGCGGGCTGCACCACCGACGGCTCCGGCGGCTGCCGGATGGCGCTGCCCGAGAAAGACGTCGATCCCAGCCCGCCCTTCGCGGTGATCGCGGAGAAGGGCGACGACATGACCTACCTCAAGTTCGCCGACCTGCGCGCCGAGGTGCAGGACGCGCGCATCTCGGGCGAGCCGTACCGCAGCAAGCGCAAGTACCGCGCTTCGATCTACAGCGATCGCGGCGTGTACCGCCCGGGCGAGACCGCGCACATCGTCGGCATCGTGCGCGACCAGAAGAACCAGGCGCCCAAGCCCGGCATGCCGGTGCAGTTCAAGCTGACCGATCCGCGGGGCAAGACGATCAAGTCGGGCACGCTCAAGGTCAACAACGCCGGCATCGTCACCCGCGACGTGAGCTTCGCCGCCTTCGCCACCACCGGCGCGTACTCGGTGCAGCTGCGCGCCGCCAAGCGGCACATCGGCGGGTACAGCTTCCAGGTCGAGGAGTTCGTACCCGAGCGGATGAAGGTCAAGGCCAAGGCCGGCAAGCCGGGGTATCTCAGGGGCGACGAGGTGAGCATCGACGTCGAGGCGAAATATCTCTTCGGCGGTGTGCCGGCCGACCACCGCGTCGAGCTCTCCTGCGAGCTGGCGCCGGGCAAGTTCTCGCCCAAGGAGAACGTCAACTTCCAGTACGGAACCTGGAGCCGCTCCGGCGCGCCGTCACGCACGCTGATGCTGGGCTCGGTCGACGGCGGCACGGACCAGAACGGGCTGGCCACGCTGACCTGCCCCGGCGGCGAGGGCACGGCGGCCGGCTTCGACGGTCCGGCCAAGCTGATCGCCCGCGCCGCGGTGTTCGAGGCCGGCAGCGGCCGCACCACCGTGGGCCGCACCACCGTCGCCGTGCACCCCGAGAAGTTCTACATCGGGCTGTCCTCGGGCACAAAGCAGGTCGAGGCCAACACCGACATGAAGGTCGAGGGCGTGGTCGTCGACTGGGACGGCAAGCTGACCAAGCAGGTCAAGGAGGTCGAGCTCGCGATCTACCGCCTGGAGTCGGACTACGGCTGGTACTGGGACGAGGAGATGGGCGAGGAGACCTACCGCCGCCACCAGCGTCCGGTGCTCGAGGACAAGAGCACGCTCAAGGTCAACAACGGCAAGTTCAAGACGACCTGGAAGCCCAAGCGCGACGCCGAGGGCTTCCTCGTACGCGCCAAGGCCGGCGACGCCAGGAGCGAGCTCGAGCTCGAGGGCAAGGGCGGATGGTACTGGTGGTGGGGCCCGGACGAGGCGCGGGCCGACCTCACGCCGCGGCCGGACAAGCCGACCTGGATCGCGCTCAAGGCGCCGAAGCAGATCGAGGTAGGCGAGGCGGCCACGGTCAAGTTCAAGGCGCCGTACAAGGGCCGGGCGCTGTTCACCGTCGAGACCGACCACGTGCTGATCAACGAGTGGCAGGACATCGCCAAGGCCGGCGACGCGAGCTGGAGCTTCACCCTCGAGGAGTTCGCGCCCAACGTGTACATCACCGCCTTCGTGGCCAAGGATCCGCACCTCGACTCCAAGGAGGCCTTCCTGCCCGACCGCGCCTTCGGCGTGGAATCGGCCACCGTGGTGCCGGCCGCCTTCACCCACCCGCTGAAGATGGACACGCCCAAGGAGATCCGCTCCAGCTCCAGGCTCACGGTCAAGCTCGACCTGGGCCGGGTCGAGGGCAAGACCTATGCCACCGTGGCCGCGGTGGACGAGGGCATCCTCCAGCTGACGCAGTTCAAGAGCCCGGATCCCTTCAAGCAGATCTTCACCCGCCGCGCGCTGGGCGTGGACACCTTCGAGACCGTGGGCTGGACCCTGCTCGTGCCGCCGGGCAGCCCCAGCGGCACCACCGGCGGCGGCGAAGACGAGGAGGACGGCGGCCAGCTCGGCCGGGTGCAGCCGGTCAAGCCGGTGGCGCTGTGGTCGGGCGTGCGCGAGGTGCCGAGTAACGGCAAGCTCGAGGTGACCTTCGAGGTCCCACGCTTCCGCGGACAGCTCCGCGTGATGGCCGTGACCTGCGGCAAGAAGCGGATGGGCAAGGCCAGCGCCGACGTGGTCGTGCGCGATCCGCTGGTGGTCCAGGCCACCCTGCCCCGCTTCCTGACCCAGGGCGACGAGATCCAGATCCCGGTGTTCGTGACCAACCTCTCGGGCAAGAAGCGCGACGTCAACGTCGAGCTGACCGCCGAGAACCTGCCCGTGCCCGGGCTGAAGGAGCCGCCCGGCGCGCCCTCGCCGCTGGCCGTCTCCGGCCAACCGCAGCAGAAGCTGACCCTGGAGAACGAGAAGGGCGGCGTGGTCGTGTTCAAGGGCGTGACCAAGCGCTCGATCGGCGCGGCCAAGGTCACGGTGACGGTCAGCTCGGGCAAGCTGAAATCGGTCGAGGACGCGGACGTGCCCTTGCTGCCCGCCTCGCCCAAGAGCCGCAGCGTGCAGACGATCGAGCTGGCCGAGGGCAACATCGATCTGAAGCCGTATCTCCAGGGCTGGGTGCCGATGAGCGAGCGCTCGACCTTCTGGGTCACGAGCAACCCGTACGGCGAGGCCTTCGACCACCTGAAGTACCTCCTGCGCTACCCTTACGGCTGCATCGAGCAGACCACCTCGACCGCGCGGCCGCTGCTGTTCGTGGGCAACCTGCTGCACAACGTGGATCCCACGCTGGTCGCCGGAGACAAGATCGAGGACATGGTGATGCACGGCGTGGACCGCATCCTCTCGATGCAGACGCCCTCGGGCGGCTTCGCGTACTGGCCGGGCGGCACCGAGCCCTGCCACTGGGGCACGGCGTACGCCACGCACATGCTGATCGACGCGAAGAAGCAGCGCTTCCCGGTCAGCCAGGCGCTGATCGACGACGCGGTGCAGTGGATGGAGGAGGAGATCACCAACCGCTTCGAGAGCGACTACTACGGCCGGCACCGCTCGTACGTCACCCGTGCCGAGCCGTACTTCCACTACGTGCTGGCGCTGTCGGGCAAGGCGCGCAAGGCGCGTATCCACAAGCTGATCAAGAGGATCGGCGATAACCCCAAGAACGACGAGCAGGAGCACCTGTACATGCTCAAGGCCGCGCTGTACCTGGCCGGCGACCACCGCTACGAGGGCGACCTGAAGAACCCCGACGTCTCGCCGATCACCAGCTACCGCCGCAACAGCTGGTCGTTCTACTCGGATCGGCGGCGGCGCGGCTTCCTGCTCAGCACCTTTGCCGACCTGTTCCCCGGCGACAAGTCCGGCGACAAGCTGGCCAACCTGGTGGCCGAGGGGCTCAAGGCGCACAGGTCGAGCTGGTACACCACCCAGGAGCTGGTATGGGGCATCTCCGGGCTGGGCAAGACCGTACAGGCCGGCGCCCGTGACTTCGACCCGCCGAAGCTCTTCGCCAACGGCAAGAGCATCGCGGCGGAGAAGCCGCCGGCGGGCCAGAAGGTCAACGACCGCACCTTCTCGCTGGCGCGGGCCAGCGAGTACGACAAGCTGGAGCTCAAGCTGGGAAAGAAGAGCCAGGGCAAGCTGTACCTGATCCTCTCCAGCGACGGCGTGCGCACCGAGCCGGACTACAAGATCGGCGGCGACGGACTGGCCATCTCGCGCGAGTACCTCGACATCGACGGCAGCCCGATCGAGCTCGTCGGCGGCAGCCACGCGCTGGGCGACATGGTGTACGTCTCGATCAGCCTGACCAACAGAACCGGCGAGCGCGTGTCCAACATCGCGCTGGTCGACCGCCTGCCCGCGGGCTGGGAGATCGAGAACCCGCGGCTCGGCCGCGCCGGCGGCGGCTCGGTGGAGTGGCTCGACCGCGACGACGTGTGGCAGGCCGATCACATGGACCTGCGCGACGACCGGGTCGAGGTCTTCGGACATCTCGACCGCGGGCAGACGCGGATGGTCGTGTTTGCGGCGCGTGCCGTGACCGCGGGCACCTTCACCATCCCGTCGATCGAGGCCGAGGCGATGTACGATCCGCGGATCTGGGCCCGCCAGGACGGCGAGAAGGTCGAGATCGCCGGACCGTGGGATGAGGAGACACACTGAAAACGTGAACGTGAGCGTGAACGTGGCCGTGAACGTGGACGTGGACGAAGTGTATTCCCGGGGCGCGTTGACCTCACCCTCTGTCTCCCTCTCCCGAAGGGAGAGGGAGGACCTCGTTCGATCTCCCGTGCCGGATCCAGACGTGGGGGGTGAAAGCACGCCGCACGAAGCACGGACCTCCTGCAATCTCCACCACCACGACCCAGCCGCTGGGCCACGTACCGGGTTCTCCCTCTCCCTCCGGGAGAGGGAGACAGAGGGAGAGGTCTGCGCGGCGCAGCGAGCCGCCTGACATGCTCCGCCGCCTCCTCCAGCGCCGCTGGCCCCGCCGCCTGCTCAAGCTCGGCGTGGCGCTGCTCGCACTGCTCGTGGCGGGAGTGATCGCGGCGTACCTCGTACCCCTGCCCTCCCGCCTGGCCCAGCCGTCCTCCACCGTGGTCGAGTTCGCCGACGGCACGCCGGCGCAGATCTTCCTCTCGCCGGACGAGAAGTACCGCATCGCGGTCGGCCTCGGCGAGGTGGATCCCGACTACATCGCGGCCCTGCTGCGCTTCGAGGACAAGCGCTTCCCCCACCACCCCGGCGTGGACCCGATCGCGATCGTGCGGGCCCTGGCGCTCAACATCCGCCACGGCCGCGTGGTCTCGGGCGCCTCCACGATCACGATGCAGCTGGTCCGGGTGCTCGAGCCCCGGCCGCGCACGCTGGGCTCCAAAGTGATCGAGGCCCTGCGCGCGATGCAGCTCGAGGTGCGCCTGTCCAAGGAGGAGATCCTCGAGGCGTACCTGCAGTTCATTCCGTACGGCGGCAATCTCGAGGGCCTGGGCGCGGCGTGCTACGCGTACTTCGGCCATAGCCCGGCCGACCTCTCGGCCGACGAGATCGCGACCCTGCTCGCGGTGCCGCAGAACCCGAACCGCCGCTACCCGTCGCAGGACAACGCGAAGCGGCTCAAGGCCGCGCGCGACGAGATCGCGGCCTTCCTGGCCGGAGCCGATGCCCTGCCCCGCGGCGAGGGCAAGGCCGAGATCTCGCCGGCCGCGCTGCTGAAACAGATCGAGGCCATGCCCGCGCCCGAGCGGCTGCGCAGCCTGCCGCGTCAGGCACCGCACGCGACGCGCTGGCTGATGACCGGCCGCCCGGGGATGACGCGGATCCGCACCACCCTCGACCGCGGGATACAAGCACTCGCCGAGCAGCTGATGCGCGACGCCCTGCCCGCGATGCGGCACAGGGGGATCGACAACGGCAGCCTGGTGCTGATCGACCACCACACGGCCGAGGTCCGCGCGCTGGTCGGCAACTTCGACTTCTGGGACGAGGCGCACGGCGGTCAGATCGTGGGCTTCGACCAGCCGCGCTCGCCGGGCTCGGCGCTCAAGCCCTTCATCTACGCCCTCGGCATCGACAAGGGCCTGGTGCTGCCGGAGCACCTGGTCCCGGACATCCCGGTGCAGTTCGGCAGCTATGCGCCGGACAACTACGACGGCGAGTTCAACGGGCTGGTGCGGCTGGAGCAGGCACTCTCGCGATCGCTCAACGTGCCCTTCGTCAACCTGCTCAACCGCATCGGCATCGAGCGTTTTCTGGGCACGCTGCGGGCCGCGGACGTGCGCAGCCTGCGCTCCGAGCCCGGGTTCTACGGCCTGTCCGCCGCGATCGGCGGGCTGGAGCTCACCCCGCTGGAGCTGGCCGGGCTGTACACGGCGTTTGCCCAGGACGGACGGTACCGACCGGTACGGCTGACCTCGGAAGACCGCCTGGAAAAGGGCACGCAGCTGTTCACCGAGGGCGCGGCGTACCTCACCCGGAGGGCGCTGAGCCGCAAGGACCGGCCCGACTTCCCGCACCGGCGGCAGATGTCGGGCATGCCGCCGCAGATCCACTGGAAGACGGGCACGAGCTACGGCCATCGCGACGCCTGGGCCGTGGGCTCGGGGCCGCGCTACACAGCCGCGGTGTGGGTCGGCAACTTCGACAACACGCCGAGCGTGGACCTGGTGGGCGCGGGCGCTTCCGGGCCGCTGCTGTTCGACGCGCTCGAGGCCGTGGCCGACCGCAGCAGGCCGCTGGCGCCGGAGCACCCCCCGCCCGACCTGAAGCAGATCGAGGTCTGCGCGTACTCGGGCTTCGCGGCCACGCCGGCCTGCCCGCACACGAGGAAGGTGCTGGTTCTGCGCCGCAGGGTGCCGGTCAGGCCCTGTCCGTACCACGTGGCCGTCGACGTCGAGCGATGTACAGGCCTGGCGCTCAACCCGGGCTGCCGCGCGGGACGCGACTGGGAGACCCGCAGCTTCCTGGTGTGGCCGGCCACGATCCGGCGCTGGCTCGGCGAGCGGCACCGCTGGCTGCCCACGCCTCCGGCCCTGGCCAAGGGCTGCGAGACCGTGGGCGAACGCAGGCCGCCGCGGATTCTCTCGCCCCAGCAGGGGCAGATCGCGGTGCTGATTCCCGGCATCGACAGCAAGGACCAGGAGATCCCGCTCGAGGCCGAGAGCCACACGCCGAACGCCCGGCTGAGCTGGTTCCTCGACGGTCGGTACCTCGGCAGCGTGGAGGCCCACGGCCGGCTGTGGTGGATCCCCGAGCCCGGCGTGCACGAGCTGCTGGTGATGGACCACACCGGACTGAGTGCGGAGCAGAGGCTGGAAGTGCGGAAGCGACGGTAGGGGCGCCCCCATGTGGGCGCCCGATTCTGGGCGGCCACGCGGGGCCGCCCCTACGGACGACACGCGAGGAGACACCATGCCCGACGCCAACCTGTACCTGGAGCGGGTCGACTACGAGAAGTACCTCAGCGCCCACGAGTGCAAGAAATGCGGCGCCGAGTCGTGCAAGGCGCTGGTGGCGCAGCTCAGGGCCGGCGGCGGTTACCAGTCGCTCGGCCCGCTGGAGCTGGGCAAGGCACAGGCCCTGCGGGCCGCGCTGAGCATGGGCCAGACCCTGCCCGCGGTGCCCAGCATCCCCAACCCGCGGCCGATCACCCCGGAGCTGGCCGAGCTGAACGACCCGCAGCCCGGCGATCCGGTACTGGTCACGGGCAACAGCGCCTTCACCCAGGAGGTGCTGCTGGCCGTGCTGTCTAGCACGACCAGCCCCTTCTTCGTGCTGTTCAGCGACACCAACGGCGACACCCTGGACATGGCCGTGATCCTGAAGAGCTTCACGGCCGCGCGCCTGCAGAGGAGCTGCAAGGCGCTGGAACTCGCCGCACGCGCCGGCAGCGGTGCGCTGGTGCTGCCCGGCCTGGCCGCCGCGTTGGCCGACGACGTGGCCGCGGCCACGGGCTTCCGCGTTGAGGTGGGGCCGGTGTGCGCGGCCGAGCTGCCGCTGTACTTCGGCGAGCAATGGGCGTCCGCCGCGGGGTGAGGCGCAGGGGAGGTTCGGGAAGCATGACCGCGATGCGTATCACAGCGCTTGCCGCGATACTGGCGCTCGTCGCCGGCTGCACGTCAGAGACAGAGCCGGGCCCGCAGCAAGAGCTGCGGGCCGCCTGCGAGCGCCACCAGCTCACCGCCTGCCACGACCTGGCGATGATGCTCGCCCGCGGCGACGGGGGCAAACGCGACTTCAAGCAGGCGCGCGCGCTGTTCGCCCAGAGCTGCAACGCAGGCCACACCGAGAGCTGCTACCGGCTGGCGTTGTTCCACCTGCAGGGCCGCGGCGGTGAAACCAATCCGGAGATGGGCCGCGCGCTGTACAACCGCGCCTGCGAGGCGGGCCATGCCCAGGCCTGCATGGAGCTGGGCGAGCTGTGGTTCTACGGCCGCTCGGGCCCCAAGGACCACAAACGCGCGCGCTCTCTCTTCGAGAAAGCCTGCGAGCTGGGCGACGACAAGGCCTGCTCGCAGTTCGCCGGGATGTGCCTGCAGGGTCTGGGCGGGTTCAAGCGGCTGACCACGGCCCGCAAGGTGTTCGTGAAGATGTGCGACCGCGGACAGGCCAATGCCTGCCACAACCTGGCCGTGATGATGCACGAGGGGCGCGGCGGAAAACGCGACCGCGATGGGGCGAAGAAGCTGTTCGCGCGGGCCTGCAAGCTGGGGCACGCAGATGCCTGTGAGGAGATCGAGCCCTAGCCCCGCAGCCGGCGCAGCACCTCCAGCGACTCGCGCACCTCGCTGAACACGGCCTCGCGCCAGTCACCGTCCGCGGTCGGCGTGAAGGGATCCGGCCCCGGCGCCACGCACTCGACCACGATGTCGCCGCCGTACCCGATCTCGCGCAGGGCGTTCCAGTGCGCCTCGAAGGGCACGTGCCCGCGCCCGATCGCGCGGCGGTTGGAGTCGGCGGCGTGGAACCCGAACAGCTTCTCGCCCGCGATCTTCACCGCGCCCACCGGATCCTGCTCCTCGATGTTCATGTGGTACGTGTCGAGCAGGATGCCCAGCGCCGGCGAGTCGATGCGATCGACCATCCGCCGCGCCTGCTCGGCGCGGTTGAGCAGGTGGGACTCGTACCGGTTGAGCACCTCGAGGCACACGCGCACGTCGCTCTGCTGGGCCCGCTCGGCCACCCGCCGCACCTCGTCGTGGAACAGACCCTCCTCGCGCCGCTGGCCGTCGATGGCACGGATGCGGCCCACGGCGCCGTGGCAGGTGAGCATCGGCGCGCCCAGCTCCGCTGCGTAGTCGATCAGCCGGAAGTAGTAATCCAGCGCGCTCCTGCGAACGTTGGCCTCGGGGTGCGCCAGGTCGACGTCCTTGGGCGTGAGCGAGAGCACCTTCATCCCGCGGTCGCGCAGCACCGGCAACACCTCGCCGGCCGGGTACTCCTCGGGGTCGCCGAACAGCTCCACGCCATCGTAGCCCATGCCCGCGAGATGCGCGGCCACCACCTTGAGCGGCGTATCGTCGAAGATCCAGGTACAGACTCCGAAGCGCATGTCGTCTCCTATATCTCGATCTCGTCGAGCCGGACCGGCCGGTTCTCTTCCAGCGATCGCCTCGCGGCGTGGCCCATCACCACGGGCACACGACCGTCGATGCCGGTCACGGTCGGAGCCGTGTCGGTCTGCAGGCAGCCGATGAAGGCGTTCAGCTCGTTGACGTAGCTCTGGGTGTAGCGCTCGATGAAGAAGTCCATCAGCGGCGGGCCGGCGTCGCCCCGCTCGCCGCTGGTGGAGGCCGTGTGCGGCCGCGGATTGCCCACCACCACCCGGCCCCGGTCGCCGAAGACCTCGACCCGCTGATCGTAGCCGTAGGTCGCGCGGCGCGAGTTGTCGATCACGCCGATGGCGCCGCCTCTGAACTTCAGGGTCACGGCCGCGGTGTCCACGTCGCCGGCCTCGCCGATCGCCGGATCGACGAGCACGCCGGCCGCGGTGTACAGCTCCTCCACCTCGTCGCCGACCATGAAGCGCGCCATGTCGAAGTCGTGGATCATCATGTCGAGGAACAGCCCGCCCGAGACCTTGACGTAGTCCAGCGGCGGCGGCGCCGGGTCGCGGCTGGTGATACGCAGCAGGTGCACCCGGCCCGCCTCGCCCTCGGCGACGAGCTGCCGCGCGCGGGCGAAGTTGGGATCGAACCGCCGGTTGAAGCCGACCTGCAGCTTCACGCCGGCCCGCTCCACGGCCTGCAGGGCCCGGTCGATGCGCGCCAGGTCGAGCGCGATCGGCTTCTCGCAGAACACGTGCTGGCCCGCGGCCGCAGCCTGCTCGATCAGATCGGCGTGGGTGTCGGTGCTGGAGCAGATCACCACGGCCTCGGCGCCCGAGTCCTCGATCGCCCGCTGCGGGTCGGTGTAGATCTGGGTGATGCCCAGCTCGGCCGCGCAGGCCTCGGCGGCGGGCTCCACCACGTCGGCCACGGCCACCACCTCGGCGGCGGGCACGCGATGGGTCAGGTTCTCGGCGTGCAGGCGGCCGATGCGGCCGGTGCCGAGGACGGCGATGGGAACCCGATCCGCCATGGCCAGCCTCCCTGGACTCGATGCTGCGGGCAGGGATAGCAGATCAGGGAGGCGCATGGGAAGGCCGAAGGTCGTTTATGATATCGAGGCCCGGCGCTGCCCGCCCCTACGCGCGGAACAGATCGTCCAGCGTGAGCTGCTGGTCCACCAACTCCTCGGTGTGACGGTTTGCGCGCGCGCCGTGCGTCGTCACCAGGGTAACGAACACGGTCTTGCGCGTGCGGGTTTGCTCGAGGAACAGATCGCGCTTGCGGCGCAGTGCTCGCGCCTGCCCGGCATCCAGCACGAACTTACCCGCCGTGTGTTTCATCTCGCAGAGGTTGATGCAGCCGTCGCTCCGGTCGATCAGCAGATCAACCTGGGCTCCCCGTTGTTTCCGATCTGCCGCGCGGTGGAACCAGCAGGACTCGGAGGTATTGACAGCACCGATGCCGAGGCCCTGCTTGAGTGCAGCCACGTGCTTCTCGCAGGCGCGTTCGAAGGCGAACCCGGCCCAGGTCGGATACGCGCGTCCTTCCCGCTGCTGCTGCCAGTACCCCGTCGGTGTGTGCCCGAAGGCGCTCCTCGGCGCGCGACGGATCCAGGTCAGATAGAACAGCGAGTACTCATCCGACAGCCGGAAGAGCGCCCGGTTCATGCGCAGGCCGAAGGGCACGCTGCGTGTAATGAATCCCGATTCCTCCAGCGCGTCGAGGACCCGTGTGGCGCCTCCACCCGAGGTCGCGTCGAGCTTGGCCAGCAGCTCCTTGCGGGTCAGACCGATATGGCGGCGGGCCAGGGTCTCGACCACCCGGCTGTGCTGCTCTGGCAGGCTGAACAACGAAGAGTACAGTCGGGTGAACTCGTCCGCGAGCAATCCGTCCTTGGTGAAGCAGATCCGATCGATGTTCTGGGCAGCGGACAGACCGGGTTCGATCTGGCGCAGGTAGTGCGGCGCACCGCCAAGGCCGAGATACAGCTCGAGGATCTGCTTGCGGTCGAGCCGCACGCGCCGGCTCCGGAGGTAGGCCTCGGTGTCCGCTAGGCTGAAGGGCAGCAAGCGCAGCTGCGCGGTTACCCGGTTGTGGAGCCCGCCCTTGTGAAAGATCACCTTGTTGAGCATCCAGGACGCCGCCGACCCACAGACTACCAACAACAGGCGCTGTTGACGCGAAGCCCAGCTATTCCAGAAATGCTCCAGGGCGGCCAGGAAGCCCGAACGTCGTGACGCCAGCCAGGGTAGTTCGTCGAAGAACAGCACCGTCCTCCCGCGCTTCGGTTGGCGTTCCAGCTGTTCGGCCAGTGTCCTGAAGGCCTCGGTCCAGCTACCGGGAGCCGCGAGCTGATGGCCGCCGAGGAAGAGACGCCCGAAGGCCGCTGCAAAGTTCCCCAGCTGGACATCCAGCGCCGCGTCATGCTGCCCGGTGATCTCGAGATAGCAGGCCTCGGACTCGAAGGTGTTTCGAATCAGGAATGTCTTGCCGACCCGCCGGCGACCATACACCGCTAGCAACTCCGGTTCGGCGGACTGACGAAGCCGTCTGAGGAGTTGCTTCTCCGCTTCCCTCCCGATGATCTCGTCTTTCATCGCCTTGTTCTCCCGAATAGCCAGACCCACGAGTGCCCCGTGCCAGCATAGCTTGCTGCATTTTGGCCACATATGCAAGCTTATATCTGGCCAAAATAACCACTTGATGGGTGCTTTTGGCCAGATATAGGCAGATTTATCTGGCCAAAATAGCAGAAATGACCGCGCCCACGAAGCCTCTCATGCGCGTGCTCCGGATACAGGCTGACCCGAGTGGCAAGCCGGTAGCGCCGTTCACGCCACGGGCGCATCAATCCCCGCAGCCGGATTCCCCGATCGAGGCCCGGTGCCGCCCGCCCCGCTCGTCCTCGAGAACCAAGCTCTGCGAGCGCTGCCACAGCTCCTCGTCCACGTAGCAGTAGAAGGCCATGGTCCGGCCCGGCTCGATCCGCTGCTCGCCGCCGGGAAACAGGCTGACGATGCGCTTGGTCCCGTGGTCGCCTTCGAGGTCGAGGTGGCTTTGCACCACCACCGACTCTTCGCCGCGGTTGGTCACATGCAGCTCCAGGTTGGCGTCGGGGAACCGCAGGTTGCAGCACTTGGTGCCAAAGACCTCCGTGGCAGCGGAATCGACGATCAGCCGGATCTCAAGCACGTCGGGCCTAGCTGTCGTACTTACCGATGATCGCGATGCTGCAGACATTCAGGAAGGGAAAGCCGCCCAGGTTGTGGGTCAGGCCGTAGCGCGGATCCTCCAGCTGCCGCTCCCCGGCGCGTCCGTGCAGCTGGAGGTACATCTCGTACAGCATACGCAGGCCCGAGGCGCCGATCGGATGGCCGAAGCACTTCAGACCGCCGTCGACCTGGCACGGGACGCCGCCGCCCCGCAGATCGTAGAAGCCCTCCATCACGTCCTTCACCGCCTGGCCCCGCTCCGAGATGTGCAGATCCTCGTACGTCACCAGCTCGGTGATCGAAAAGCAGTCGTGGACCTCCATCATGCTGATCTCTTCCCGCGGATTGCGGATGCCGGCCTCATCGTACGCCCGGCGGCTGCAGATATCCGTGGTCATGAAGTGGTCGCCGTCCCAGTCGTTGAAGCCCATCTCCTCGCCGTTGGACAGCGCCAGCTGCAACGCCTTGACCGTGATCATCTCGGCGTCCTTGACGCCAAGCTCCCGGGCTTTCTCCACCGTGGTCACGATGGCGCAGGCCGAGCCGTCGCTGACCCCGCAGCAGTCGAACAGACCCAGCGGATGGGCGATGATCGGCGCGGCCATCACCTGCTCCTCGGTGACCGCCTTGCGCAGATGGGCCTTGTCGTTGAGCATGCCGTTGGCGTGGCTCTTGGACGAGACGTGGGCGATGGCCCGCTTGAGATCCTCGTCCCTGAGGTTGTACTTGGCCGCGTACGCGCTGGCCAGCTGGGCAAAGGCGCCGGGCGCGGTCACGTTGGGCCACCACAGCCAGTTCAGCGGGCCGGCGTTGGAGCCCAGCGCGGGCAGCCCGCCGTACCCGGTGTCCTTGAGCTTCTCCACGCCCATGGCCAGGCAGATGTCGTACGCCCCGGAGGCCACCGCGTACACGGCCCCGCGGAAGCTCTCGGTGCCGCTGGCGCAGAAGTTCTCGGTGCGGGTGACCGGGATGAAGGGCAGCCTCAAGGAGACCGGCATCGACAGCGCGCTCTTGCCCACGTTGACCTCTTCCAGACAGGTACCCAGCCAGGCGGCCTCGATCTGCTCTGGCTCGATCCCGGCGTCCTCGAGGCACTCCTCGTACGCCTCGACCATCAGCTCCTCGGCGCCCACGTCCCAGCGCTCGCCGAAGCGGGTGCAGCCCATGCCGATGATCGCCACTCGATCCTTGATTCCCGTGGCCATGTCCAATCTCCCTTAGAACTTGAAGAGCTTCTCGATCAGCTGCGACTTCATCAGGTCGCCCTCGATCTTGAGCTTGCCCGAGGTGTAGGCCTGCATCGCGTTGACGGACCCCTCGATCAGGCCGACGAAGTCGTCGGCCGACATGATGATCGTGGTCGTGGGGCTGTCGTGCTTGCCCTCGGCCACCGTGCAGCCGCCGTCCTTGATCGTCGCGTTCCACTCGCCGCCGCCCTCGCCCGTGATCGAGTACTGGAACACCAGATCCACGCCGGCCGCCTTGTCGGCCTGGAAGGCGTCGGCCATCCCGGCGAACACCGCCGCCGGGGTCATGCCGCCGCCCGCGTCCTCCGCGTCGTCGGCGGCGGGCGCCGCCTTTTTCTTCTTCGGCTTCTTCTTCTGGGGATTGAAGGCGTCCATCATCGGTGTCAGCGCCGACGTGGCGTCGTGGAACTCCTCGGCGCCGTCCATGCTGTGGATCGCGTCCCAGCTCCGCTGCACGTCCTCCACCGTGGGCGCGGTCTTGCCGTCGCCGACCACGGTCCCCGCCGCCGAGACCACGGCCGCCCGGCTGAAGTGTCCCATGCCCGCGTTGATCACCTGGCCGGTCTCCTTGCAGTCCGACGAGCAGAGGTACAGCACCAGCGGGGCCACGAACTCGGGCTTGAGCTTCTCGAATAGATCGGGCGGTAGGATGTCCTCGGTGAGCCGCGTGCCCGCGATCGGCGCGACCGTGTTGACCAGGATGTCCGAGCGCTCGCCCTCGAGCTTGAGCGTGTTCATCAGCCCGACCAGGCCCAGCTTGGCCGCCGAGTAGTTGGCCTGACCGAAGTTGCCGAACAGGCCGGCCGCCGAGGTGGTGAGCACGATCCGGCCGTACCCCTGCTCCTTCATCACCTTGAAGGCCGGCTGGGTCACGTGGTGCGCGCCCTGCAGATGCACGCCGAGCACCGCGTCCCACTCGGCGTCGGACATCTTGGCGAAGCTGCGGTCGCGCAGGATGCCGGCGTTGTTGACCACGATGTCCACCCGGCCGAAGGCGTCGAGCGCGGTCTCGACGATGGCCTCTCCGCCTTCGGCGCTCGCCACCGAGTCGTAGTTCGCCACCGCCTCGCCGCCGGCCGCCGTGATCTCCTCGACCACCCTGTCCGCCGCGCTCGACGACCCGCCCGAGCCGTCCCGCGCGCCGCCGAGGTCGTTGACCACCACCTTGCAGCCGCGCCGGCCCAGCTCCAGGGCGTAGGCCCGGCCCAGGCCCGCGCCCGCGCCGGTGACGATGCCCACCTGTCCGTCGAAGCGGATGCCGACCGCGGCCGGCTCGGGCTTCTTCACCGTGGGATCCGGCACCGCCTTCCAGAAGTAACCCGAGAACCCGCGGTCGTCGTCGGTGTAGCGCCGGCGGAAGGACATGCGCACGGGCTGTCCCACGTGCACGTCATCGTACTTGCAGTCGGTGAAGTCGGCCATGAAGCGCCCGCCGCCGGTGAACTCGACCATGCCGTACACCGCCGGCGGGTCCACGGACACGGCGAGCAGGTCGCCGGTGAAGGTCTTGACCCGCGCGGGCAGGTCCGCGAACTCGTGGTCCTCCTGCGTGTGGCGGGCGCGGCACTCCGGGTTCACGCAGATATCCGTCTTGGGGAACTGGGGCGTACCGCACTTGCTGCACCGGCCGCCGACAAGCCCGGTGAGCATCCTACGCTTGCGCCAGAGCACGGTCATCGCGGTCTGGGTCGGGGCCTCGGCGCGGATGCCCATCTCGGTCTGGATCAGGTCCCGGAATTTGAGGTACTTGGCGTAGTTGTCGGTGACGACCTTGTTCTGCAGCGACCCGGAGATCCCGTTCCGCTGCGGCAGATCCTTGATCTTGTCGGTGACCTGGAAGTACAGCGCGTCGCAGCCCTGGCCGAAGCCGCAGACCAGGATCCGCTCACCCGGCTGCGCCTCCTCGAGCGCCTTGACCAGCATCACCAGCGGGTGGGCCGTGCCGGTCTCGCCGCAGACCTCGTGCAGGTTGTCCTTCACCTTGCCCGGGTCGGCGCCGAGCTTCTTGGCGATCTTGCGGTGCTCGGCCTTGAAGAAGCAGGGGAAGACGAGGGTATCCACGTCGTCCATGCCGATGCTCAGCTTGGCCAGCAGCCCGTTGACCGCCTCGGGGATGATCCGCGAGTACCCCATGTCGCGGGTCCAGCGCTCCTCCCACATGTAGTCGAAGGTGTTCTGCGCGCCGCGGTAGTGATCGACGAAGTCGTGGGTCACCGAGAAGCTGCCGAGGAACTCGGCGATCACATCCTCGTCGCCCAGCAGCAGCGAGGCGGCGCCGTCGCCGAACCACATCTCGTAGAAGTAGGCCGCCTTGGCCTCGCGCCGGTCCGCGGCCGTGACCAGCACGTTCTTGCGCGATCCGCCGCCGACCAGCTCCAGGGCGTTGATCAGGGCGGTGGTGCCGCCGCGCAGGGTCGAGGTGACGTCCTGGGTCATCATGTCGTCGCGCAGGTTGAGCGCCGTCTTGACCACGCCGGCGTTGGAGCGGTCGCTGAAGGGCAGCGTGGTGGAGCAGAGGAAGTGCGCGTCCACCAGGCCCTTGTCGCGGCCGACCAGGCAGTCGCGCGATGCGGCCACGGCCATGGTCAGGCTGTCCTCGTCCCAGTTGCAGAACGACCGCTCGCCCTGCGCCACCATGACCACGGCCGGCGCGAACCAGCCCATGCTCTGGTAGATGCTCATCCGGTTGAGCCTGTATCGCGGGATGTAGCCGCCGTAGGAGGTGATTCCGATCATCGTCCTTCTCCTTTGCTCGCCGCGATCAGAACTTGAACAGCTTCTCGATCAGCTGGGATTTCATCAGGTCGCCCTCGATCTTGAGCTTGCCCGAGGTGTAGGCCTGCATCGCGTTGACGGTCCCCTCGATCAGGCCGACGAAGTCGTCGGCCGACATGATGATCGTGGTCGTGGGGCTGTCGTGCTTGCCCTCGGCCACCGTGCAGCCGCCGTCCTTGATCGTCACGTTCCACTCGCCGCCGCCCGCGCCCGTGATCGAGTACTGGAACACCACCTCCACGCCAGCGGCCTTGTCGGCCTGGAAGGCTCCGGGCATTCCATCGAACACCGCCTCCGGGGTCATGCCGCCGCCCGCGTCCTCGGCGGTGTCGTCGGCGGCGGGCGCCTTCTTCTTCTTCTGGGGATTGAAGGCGTCCATCATCGGCGTCAGCGCGGACGTGGCATCGGGATATTCCTCGGCGTCCTCGAGGCTGGCAATGGCCTTGATCGCGTCCCTCACGCCCTCGGGCGTGGGCACGCTGCCGGGCTCGCCCACGATGGCGCCGGGACCGCAGAGCATTGCGGCGCGGCCGTAGTACCCGCCGCCCGCGTTGTAGATCGAGCCGGTGGTCGGGCACTGCTCCGAGCAGAGGAAGCAGACCAGCGGGGCCACGAACTCGGGCTTGAGTTTTTCAAATAGCTCTGGCGGCAGGATGTCCTCGGTCAGCCGCGTGCCCGCGATCGGCGCGACCGTGTTGACCAGGATGTCGGAGCGCTCGCCCTCGAGCTTGAGCGTGTTCATCAGCCCGACCAGGCCCAGCTTGGCCGAGGAGTAGTTGGCCTGGCCGAAGTTGCCGAACAGGCCGGCCGCCGAGGTGGTGAGCACGATCCGGCCGTACCCCTGCGCCTTCATCACCTTGAAGGCCGGCTGGGTCACGTGGTGCGCGCCCTCGAGGTGCACGCCCAGCACCGCGTCCCACTCCTCCTGCGACATCTTGGCGAAGCTGCGGTCGCGCAGGATGCCGGCGTTGTTGATCACGATGTCCAGCCGGCCGAAGGCTTCGAGCGCGGTCTCGACGATGGCCTCGCCGCCTTCGGCGCTCGCCACCGAGTCGTAGTTCGCCACCGCCTCGCCGCCGGCCGCCGTGATCTCCTCGACCACCTTGTCCGCCGCGCTCTGCGACCCGCCCGAGCCGTCCCGCGCGCCGCCGAGGTCGTTGACCACCACCTTGCAGCCGCGCCGGCCCAGCTCCAGGGCGTAGGCCCGGCCCAGGCCCGCGCCCGCGCCGGTGACGACGGCCACCCGGTCGTCGAAGCGGATGCCCTGGCGCTGCTCGCGGAGCTTGATCCCCTCGTCGTCGAGCCACTCGACGATGCCCTGGTCGATGACCACCTCGCCGTTCTCGCCGTTGAGGGTACGGAACAGAGCCCGCCCGTCGCCGGCCTTCCAGATCTGGGTCTTCAGCGCCACGCCCGGGTACAGCGTCTTGGAGAAGCGCACGCGGAAGCGCGAGATGCGCTCCGGCTCGCCCGGGAAGAGGTGCTTGATCACGGCGCGGCAGGCGTAGCCGTGGGTGCACAGGCCGTGCATGATCGGCTTCTCGTAGCCGACCTGCCTGGCGAACTCGGGGTCGACGTGCAGCATGAACACGTCGCCCGAGAGCCGGTACAGCAGCGGCTGGTCGTCGGACGGCGTGGCCCGCTCCACGAAGTCGGGGTCGCGGTCCGGGAACTCGACCTCCTGCTTGGGCGCGTTCTCGCCGCCGAAGCCGCCGTCCTTGCGGCAGAACAAGGTGAAGATGTTGGTGAACAGACGCTGGCCGTCCGAGTGGTACGTGTCCGCCTCGGCCACGACCAGGGCGCCGGTGTCCGCGCCCTTGTCGTAGAGATGGGTGATCGCCCCCTCGGTGGTCAGCGTGCCCTCGACCGGGATCGGCGCGTGGAAGATGATGTCCTGCTCGCCGTGGAGGATCCCGGAGAGGTCGGCGTTGGCGTTGGTCGCGGCCGCGGCGAGGAAGTCGAAGACCGCGCCGATGGAGAAGCTCGGCACGACCTTGAGATCGCGCTCGTAGCAGTACTCCAGCTCATCGAAGCCGGCGCCCACGCCCAGGGCGTAGAGCACCACGTCCTTCCAGGTGTACTCCTTGGTCAGCGGGCCGATCTTCTCGCCGATGCTCTTCAGGTTGAGGGCCATCCCTTCCTCCTCCGGGGCCGTCCGGCGGTCCCTGTCGCGGCGTGAATCGTAGCGTAGGTGGCTGGCCGCGTCTACTGGCCGACAGCCCGGAAAGAACCTCTCCGTTTGCTGCGATGGTTGCTCACTCCCCTGCCCGGTGCTAGGCTAGCGCGCCTCTGCAGGGAGGCACGGGCTGCCGTGAGAACAACCACGCTCACCGACTGGCTGCACAGCGAGGCGCGCGGCGAGGCGCCGCCGATGGACGTGGCCGCGGCGCTGGCCGCGCACCTCGGCGAGCTGGCCGGCCTCGAGGTGTACCAGCGCTCGATCACCTCGGATCGCGGCGCCCTGCTGTTCCTCGGCCGCGAAGGGCGCGAGCGGCGGCTCGCCGTCATGTCGCCCGAGCCCGACGAGCGCTTCGACGGCGAGCAGAGCGACGTCACGGTGGAGCGGCACCGGCTGCGGCTGCGCCGCTGCCCGACCGACGCCTCCAACGCTGCCGCGCTGCGCAAGGCCCTGCCCTGCTTCGCGCCCCGGCCGCTCGGACTCGAACCATCCATCGGCTGCGGCGACCGCCTGGGTTTGGCCACTCCGGGCCACGTGCGGGCTGTGCGGCGGCACTCGATGGCGCCGATCCTGGCCCAGCAGTCGGTACGCGAGCTGGAGCGCACCGGCCGCACGCCGGTCGAGGTGCTCGACGCGGCGACCTGGGGCGCGCTGCTCGAAGGCTGGCGCAACGGGTTCGGCGCGGACGCTGATCACCTGAAGACGACCGGGGATGTGGACCGCTTCGTGGACGCGGGGTTCAGCTTCTTCACCGTGGATCCCGGAGATCAGGTGGACGACGAGGCGGACGACGCAAGCGAGGCTGCACTGCGCGACAAGGTGGCTGCGCTGCCCTGGGACGCACTCGATGCGTCCGAGTCCAGCCTCGGCGAGCGATACCTCGGCCGCCGCTTCGACCTGGAGCACGAGGCGCTGGAGCTCGATGAGGAGACGCTGTGGCGCGCCGCAGCCAAGTACGGCCGGGCCGTGGCCCACACCGCGGCGCTGCACCGCCACCTGGACTCCCGGATGGGTGACCGGCCCTTCGAGCTCGAGATGTCGGTGGACGAGACCGCGCGGCCCACGAGCGCGCTCGATCACCTGTTCGTGGCCTCGGAGCTCGAGCGCCTCGGTGTGCGCTGGGTCAGCCTGGCGCCGCGCTTCATCGGCGACTTCGAGAAGGGCGTGGACTACCGGGGCGATCTGGTGGCGCTCGAGGACTCGTTCGCCAGACACGCCGCGATCGCCCGCGTGCTCGGACCGTACAAGATCAGCTTGCACTCGGGCTCGGACAAGTTCAGCGTGTACCCCATCGCGGCGAGGCACGCCGGCGAGCTGGTGCACGTCAAGACCGCGGGCACCTCGTACCTCGAGGCGCTGCGCGTGATCGCCCGGGTCGAGCCAGAGCTGTTCCGCGAGATCCTCGCCTTCGCGCTCGCGCACTTCGACGGGGACCGCGCCACGTACCACATCTCGGGCCGCAAGGACCGCGTGCCAGCCCCGGGGGAGACCCCCGACGCCGAGCTGCGCGCGGTCCTCGAGCAGGACGACGGCCGGCAGGTGCTGCACGTGACCTTCGGCTCGGTGCTCACCGAGAAGGACGGCGACGGATTCCGCTTCCGGGATCGACTCCTGGGAGCGCTGCAGGAATGCGAGAACGAGCACAGTACGGCGCTGGAGGCGCACTTCGAACGCCATTTGGCGCCATTCGATGCTCGAGGAGGGACGGACCAATGAAGGGACTGGTACTCGACGCGACCTGGGAGCCCAAGGCCGGCTACACTCCGAGCGACTGGGAGCAGGAGACGCGCAAGGCCATCACCGGCAACAGCGTGTGGCGCAACCCCAAGCTCGAGATCCACGAGAAGCCGGATCCCGAGATCGGGCCCGACGACGTGCTGCTGGATATCAAGTCCTGCGGCGTTTGCGGCTCGGACATGCACTTCTACGAGACCGACGATCAGGGCTATATCCTCTATCCCGGCCTGACCCGCTTCCCCAGCATCCTCGGCCACGAGTTCTCGGCCACGGTCGCGGCAAAGGGCAAGGCGGTCACCGACCTGCAGATCGGCGACCCGGTGACCGTGGAGGAGATGATCTGGTGCGGCACCTGCACGCCCTGCCGCAACGGCTTCCCCAACCACTGCGTGAACCTCGAGGAGATCGGTTTCACCATCGACGGTGCCTTTGCCAGCAAGATCGCGGTGGGCTCCAAGTTCTGCTGGAAGGTCGACGGCATCCTCGAGCGCTTCGGCGAGAAGCAGGGCTTCGACATGGCCGCGCTGACCGAACCGACCTGCGTGGCGTACAATGCGATGTTCACCCGCGGCGGCGGCTTCAAGCCCGGTTCGTACGTGGCGATCTTCGGCGCCGGCCCGATCGGCCTGGCCGCGATCGGACTGGCCCAGGCCTCGGGCGCGGGCAAGATCGTGGCCTTCGAGGTCAGCCCGCAGCGCCGTGAACTGGCCGGCAAGGTCGGTGCGGAACAGGTGTACGATCCCAGGGACGTCAGCGTGCACGAGGTGCTGCTGGAGCTCTCCGGTGGCGAGGGCTTCGATTTCTTCGTCGAGGCCGCGGGCGCGCCGCAGCTGACCGTGCCCGAGATGGAGCCGGCGATTGCGATCAACGGCAAGATCGTGCAGATCGGCCGCGCCGCGCAGAAGGTGCCGATGTATCTCGAGACCTTCCAGGTGCGACGCGCGCAGTTCTTCGGCGCCCAGGGCCACTCGGGCCACGCCAACTTCCCCAACGTGATCCGCCTGGTCGGCTCCGGGCGGCTCGATCTATCGCCGATCATCACGGCCAGCTTCGATCTGGATCAGGCGGTGGAGGCGATCGCCAAGAGCACGGAGCGGGCGGACGGGAAGATCATGGTCCATCCGTGAAGTGGGAAGTTATTAGTTATTGGTCATTGGTCATTGGTCATTGGTCTGCAAGAAACCAACAACCAACAACCAACAACCAATGACTCGAGAGGAGACACTCATGACCGACTCGAGGACTCCGCCGGGACTACTCGCCACCAACCAGCCCGACCTGTTCTTCGAGGACAACCCGGTCGGCCGGATGAAGAAGCAGGTCTGGGACGCCGATCATGCCGCGATCGACGCGCTGCTCGCGGAGTACGGCATTCCCTCGCCCATCGAGTGGGCCAGGCCCGGCAGCTACATCCAGACCACGATCCGCCACCAGGTGGAGCAGAACCGCAGGAAGAACGATCTGGTGCTGATCCCGGTGGGCTGCACCGAGCTGCACGGCGCGCACACGGTGAGCGCGATGGACACGTTGTTCGTCAGCGCGATCTGCGAGGGCGTGCGCCGCTACACCGAGAAGCGGGACGGCACCGGCGTCAACCTGGCCCTGCCGCCGTTGATGTACGGCGGCCACCCGTACCATCACGTGGGCATGCCCGGAACGGTGATGCTGCGCGAGCACGTGGTGCGCGAGGTGATGATCGACACCATGCTCGGGCTGTGGAACGACGGCTTCCGCAAGCAGATCATCGTCAACAACCACGGCCAGCTATGGATGCTGGAAAGCGCGATCCAGGAGTTCCAGAAGCGCTGGCAGCTCCCCGGCGTGTTCCGGGTGATCGACTGGCACCGCGCGGTGCGCGAGTTCTTCCGCACCCAGGACCGCGGCGGCGAGTACGAGACGACCTTCATCCACGCCGACGAGTCCGAGACCAGCCTGGGGCTGCTGCTGTTCCCGGAGATGGTCGACATGGAGCATGCGGTCGACACCGAGGGCCGGCAGTTCCTGCCCGAAGGCCATTTCGACAAGTCGGTCGATCCCTTCGGCCGGCCGAGCCGCTGGTCCGAGGGCCAGGGCCACTTCGCGATCGAGATCAACTCCACGCCCGAGGGCGTTGTGGGCAAGCCCACGGCCGGGACCGCACAGAAGGGCAAGCGGCCGGTAGCCGCGATATTGAAGTACCTCACGCTGCTCTGTGACCACGTCCTCGAAGCCTTCCCCGCGGGCGCGGTGCCCAGGGCCAGCGAGGTGACGTTGCGCAGCGACGAGGAGATGGAGCCCTTCCTGCGTGAGCCGCTGTCCGAGGGCTGGAAGCCGGTGTACGCGCTGCCGCGGATCGGGCAGGGCACCGAGGTCTGATGAAAATATCGATCGTCCTGTCGACGCAGGCCGCGAGCTTCGAGGCCGCCACCTTCCAGGGCGACCTCGAGGACAACCTGGCGAGCATCGCCAGGCTGGGCTACGACGGCGTGGAGCTGGCGATCCGCGACCCCGGGCTGGTCGACGCCGACGCCCTGCTCGAGGCCGTGGGCCGCCACGACCTGAACATCTCGGCGGTCGGCACGGGCCAGGCCTGGGGCGAGGAGGGCCTGAGCTTCGTCGATCCGGATCCTGCGGTGCGCGAGGCCGCGATCGAGCGCATCGAGAGCCACCTGCCCTTTGCCGCGCGGGCCGAGGCGGTGGTGATCCTGGGTCTGATCCGCGGCACGCTGGTCCCGGGGATGGATCCGGACCAGGCGATGGACGACCTGGTGTCCGCACTGCAGCGCTGCGGAACCCGGGCGGCCGAGCTCGGCGTGCGCCTGGCCCTGGAGCCGATCCGGGCCGACGAGACGCGGCTGATCAACACGGTGGAGCAGGCGCTGGTGCTGGTGGAGCGGGTGGAGCGCGAGAGCTTCGGCCTGCTGCTCGACACGTACCACATGCACATCGAGGAGCCGGACATCCTGCAGGGCATCCGCCGCGCGAGCGGCCGGATCTTCCACTTCCACGTTGCCGACTCGAACCGGCAGTACCCGGGCGCGGGGGAGCTAGACTTCCCGGCCCTGCTCGGCGTGCTGCGCGATACCGGCTACGACGGCTGGGTCAGCGGTGAGTTCCTGCCGCGGCCCGACGTGCACACCGCGGCGAAAGAGGCGATCGGTCTGCTCCGCGGGATCATCGGGGGGCTGTGATGGACGCGAAGGCAAACGATCTGTTCGACGTGAGCGGCAAGGTGATCGCGGCCACGGGCGGCGGCGGCATGCTGGTGGGCACGCTGGCCCGCGGCCTGGCCGAGCGCGGTACGCGCCTGGCCGTGCTCGATATCGACGAGGCTGCGGCGCAGGCTGTGGTCGACGATATCGCCCAGGCTGGCGGCGAGGCCGCGGCCGTGCCGTGCGACGTGCTGAGCCGCGAGAGCGTGGAGGCGGCCCGCGACGCGGTGCTCGACCGTTTCGGCCGGGTGGACGTGCTGATCAACGGCGCGGGCGGAAACAAGGCCCAGGCCACCACCACGCCGGATCTCGGCTTCTTCGACCTGCCCGACGACGCGATCCGCTGGGTCTTCGACCTCAACTTCGTGGGTACGCTGATCCCGACGCAGATCTTCGGCCGCGAGATGTCGAGGCGGGGCCAGGGCAACATCCTCAACATCTCGTCGATGAACGCCTTCCGGCCGCTGACCCGCATCCCGGCCTACTCCGCGGCCAAGGCCGCGGTGAGCAACCTGACCCAGTGGCTGGCCGTGCACATGGCGCAGGAGCACTCGCCGCGGATCCGGGTCAACGCCCTGGCTCCCGGGTTCTTCGAGACCACGCAGAACCGCTACCTGCTGCGCTACGAGAGCGGTGAACTGACCGACCGCGGGAAGAAGATCATCGGGCACACGCCGATGGCCCGTTTCGGCACGCCCGAGGAGCTGCTCGGCGCCACGGTGTGGCTGCTCTCCGAGGCCTCGGCCTTTGTCACCGGAATCGTGGTGCCGATCGACGGCGGGTTCTCGGCCTACAGCGGGGTCTAGCCGATTTCGGCTCGCGACGCCCCACCGGGTATTTGCCTGGCTTCCTATTCCTGACTCGCCACCAGGCAGACCGCGGCATAGGCTGCCTCAGCCGTCGATCATCTTCCTGATTGCGGAGCACAGCTCGGCGGTCGAGTACGGTTTCTGGACGAAGAACTCGACGCCGGCGGTTTTGAGCTCCTCGAACCGGCCCTCCGGGCTGTATCCAGAGACCACGATCACCCGAGCATCGGGGTCGATTTCACGAATGGCGCGGAACACATCCGATCCGTCCATCCCCGGCATGATCATGTCGAGCAGCACGAGGTCGATCTCCTGACCCCGTTCCCGGAAGATCTCCACGGCCCGTTCTCCGCCGTCGGCACAGATCACTGCATAACCCCGGCTCTTGAGGGTCCATTCGGCAATCTCCAGGTTGAATTCCTCGTCGTCCACCACCAGGATCGTCTCGTTGCCGCCGCGGACCTCGACAGGCTTTTCCGTGAGCTTCCTGGCGGCCGGGCTATCGGCCGCGGGCATGTAGATCGAGACCTCGGTACCCTCACCCTCCTTGCTCCGCACTCTTATTTCACCTTGCAGTTTCTGGATGATACCGTGAGCCACGGAAAGCCCCAGGCCGGTGCCTCGACCGCGGACCTTGGTCGTGAAGAAGGGCTCGAAGATTCTCTTCCGCGTCTCTTCGGACATGCCAGCGCCCGTGTCTCGGATCCTGACCACACCGTATGGTCCCGGGGCCAATCCGCACATCTCCTCCTCGTTCCCGGCCACTACCGTCTCGCCGCCGATCTCAACGGTGATCGTGCCTCTTCCGGCTATCGACTCGCAGGCGTTGTTCAAGATACTCAGCAGTGCCCGCTCCACCTGCGGCTGGTCGATGACCACTCCGCGGGGCTCTTCACAAGTCATTACTTCCAGGTTTATCTGCGGCATGTTCTTGGCAATGCTCTGCTCGACCAGCTCGACCGCATTGGCGACGACGCGATTCAGAGACACAGAGACGATCTCGACGTCCTGCTCACCGGCAAAGGTGAGCATCTTCAGCGTCACCTCCTTGGCTCGCCGAGCCACGTGGAGAATGCGCTTGAAGATTGGAAATGAGGGGTCGTCCGGATCCACTCGCTCCAGAGCGAGTTCCGAGAATCCCATGATCGACTGGAGCAGATTGTTGAAGTCGTGGGCGAAACCGCCGGCCAGCGTGCAGACCGCTTCCATCTTCTGCAACTGGGCCAGGTTCTCCTGGAACTTGAGCTGCTGCTCCTTCTCCCGCCTGGCCTCGGTGATGTCCCGGGCCTGTATCTCGAGGCCGCCCATCTCACGCTCTTTAGTGTACCAGGGCATCATGGTATGGACCGTCCAACGCCACTCGCCGTCCGGTCCGCGATGGCGGACCTCCACGGTGTCTCGGGTCCTGTTGCTCATCGCCCGCTGCGCGCTCTCCACGATGACCGGAATGCTGTCCGGATGCAGGATCTGCATCAACGCTTCGGGACCGTGGCCGATTATCTGCTCCCTGGGTACGCCCAGCGCGTCGATGAGGGATCGGTTGGCGTACACGTACCTGCCGTCCATGTCGGTGCGGCCCAGTCGATCCTCCGAGTTTTCAACTAGTTCCCTACACCACAGGAGGTGTTCCTGCTCCCCCGCGTTTCTCTTGTCGCTCATTCAGCATCGCCCTTCGCTTCTGGCGCCTCTTGCCCGATTCCAAATCTGAATTGCCCAATATTTTATCCCGGCTTCGAACTTCAGGGCAAGCCTTGGTTCGAGTTCCATGGCCACGCGGCGGATAGCACGCCGAAGGAGCTCGAAGGGTCCAGGCCTCGGCCTCTGCCACCGGAATCGTGGTGCCGATCGACGGCGGGTTCTCGGCCTTCAGCGGTGTAGCCTGGCTTTGGAGTCAGTCAGTTCCCGGCGCAGTTGGGCTCGCCGGGCGACGAGCGCGACTCGCAGGGCGAGGCCAGCCAGTTGTCCGGCGCGTCCGGTGATGCGAGGTCTATCCGCTCCGCCGATATCCCGTTGCCGGGATTGAAGGGCGCGGCAAAGCTGTCGATCACGGTCACGCCGTCCACGGCGAGGAGCTCGATCGGATCGTTGGTGGTCAATCCGTTGCCCAGCGTGGTGTTGCCGGGCGCCAGCAGCACCACCCCGGCGGGGATGGCGTACTCGCCGCTGTACTCGGGATCGAGGATCACGGCGTACCCACCGACCGGGATCACGGTGTCGCTCTCGCCCGGGAATGCGCCGAGCACGTCGGTGGCGTCTCCGTCGGTGAGCAGCAGCCCGGCCGCGTCCACCGGCTGATCGTCCACGTTCACGATCTCGATGAACTCGCCGCTGTCCTCGTCGATCGCGTTGGACATCACCTCGCTCAAGACCAGGTCCGGCGCGGCGCCGGGATCGCCACCCGAGGAGGCGCAGTTCTCGAAGCCGGCCGAGTGCCCCGCCTGGCACGGGCTGGGAGTCCAGTTGCCCGCCAGGTCCAGCCCGGCCGGATCGATGCGCTCGATCGACTGCGCGCTGGTGGCCGACGGGTGCGAGAAGGTCGACAATACCGTGGTGCCGTCCGCGGCGAGCAGCGTGATCGGATCGCTGGAGGCCAGGCCGTTGCCCAGGGCAGTGTCGTCCGTGGTCACCACCACCGGTACGGACGCGTCCAGCTCGTACGGCGGCCCCTCCATCGCGGCCACCAGGTCCGGGTCGATGATCACGCCGTACTGGCCGGCGCCGAGCAGCGAGGACTTGCCAGCCGCGGCTACCAGATCGTCGGTGGAGTCGCCGTCGGCCAGGATCAGCCCGCCCAGCTCGATCGGATCGCTGCCGGCGTTGTACAGCTCCACGAACTCGCCCACGGTCTGCACCTCGGGGTTGGCCATCACCTCGGTGATCACCAGGCCGGGCTCGCCCGTGCCGCCGGCAGCGCAGTTGAGCAGTCCGGGCGATGCGCCGCAGGGGCTGGGCACCCAGTTCTCGTACTCGTCGGGCCCGGCCAGGTCGATTCGCTCGGTGCTGACGCCATTGCCCGGGTTGAACGGATGAAAGTACGTGCTCACGGTCGTGCCGTCGCGCGAGATCGAGACCGGGTCGGTGATCGCCAAACCCGATCCCAGGGCCGCGTTGGCCACGGTGAGCAGCACGGTGCCGCCGGGGATGTCGTACCGCACCGCGCCCCCGGCGTAGTCCGGGTCGAGCAACACCGCGTAGCCGCCGGCCGGCACCACGGTCGGTCCGCCCTCGAAGGCGATCAGCACGTCGCTGGAGTCGCCGTCGTCGAGCTTCAGGCCGGCCGCCTCGATGCCTTGGGCCGTCGGGTTGTACAGCTCAACGAACTCGCCGCGCGTCTCCTCGACCGCGTTGGCCATCACCTCGGAGATGATCAGATCGCTGTCCGGCGCCACCGGCTGGAGCTCGAAGGCGCCCAGGTCGTTGGCCGCGCCCGCGGGCCGCGGGTTTCCGTCGAAGTCGATGTCCGTGTAGAAGCTGTCGCAGCCGGCGTCGATCGCCGGTGAGTCGGGCTGCAGGCGGAAGTCCTTGTTGCCCGGGTCGACGAAGCGGGGATCCACGCGGAGGTCGCCGGACTCGGAGTTGAACCCGGCCACGTAGTCGACCACGTTGCCCCACACCAGGTTGCACCAGGTGTTGTTGTTCTGCTCGTACTGGTTGAGGCCGCCATGGTTGGCAACGATGATGTTCATCAGGATCGCGTCCAAACCGTCTTCCTTGGTGACGACGCCGGCGCCGCCGCCCACAAAGGGCTCGTCGAATCCGTTGCCCACGATGGTGTTGTACACGATGCTCGGTGAGTCGTAGATGTTGTGCTGCATGAAGATCCCGGACGCCGAGTTGTTGTGGATCACGTTGTTCATCACGTAGACCCGTTCGTGGAGCCGGTAGAACTCCATGCCCCGCACGTTGTGCCGCACCAGGTTGCCGGTGACGTGGCCGCGCTGCACCAGCTCGACCAGGATGCCGACCTCCCAGCCTTGCACCAGGCAATCGGCGATCACGAAGTCCTCGGCGTTGCGGTTGGCCACGACGCCGAACTCTCCGCCCGCTGCCCCCGATCCCTCGAAGGCCACCTCGAAACCCTTGAAGCCGGCGTTCGCAGCGCCCTCGAAGCGGACGATACCGCGAACCACCGATTGGTACATCCCTGCGCCCTGCACAATGACCCCGGCCTTCATCTCCAGATTCTCGACGTACTCTCCCGGGGCCACGACCACGGTGTCGCCCGACGCGGCCGCGTCGATGGCCGCCTGGATCGTGGCGTGGTCTCCCGGGACCGCGATCTCGATGCCGAGCGACCGGCTGGCCAGCAGCTCATCGTCGGGCGAGCAGGCGAAGAACAGACAGCCCGTGAACACCAGGACCACCGCGACAGCGATCTTCCTCATCGTCTGAATCTCCTCGTCAGCACGAGCACCAGTCCCAGCGCCAGCAGGGCCGGCCATGCGCCGCCCTCCGACCCGGCGAGCGCCGTGCAGCCGCCATCGTCGGAGTCGGCATCCGCGTCGGCATCGGAATCCGTGTCCGCGTCAGTGTCGGCGTCGGCGTCGGAATCCGTGTCCGCGTCCGTGTCAGCGTCGGTGTCCGCATCGGTGTCCGCGTCGCCGGCCGGGAACAGGTTTGCCCACTCCAGCTCCAGCCTGTCACCGCGGCCCTTGCCGCTGACCCAGATCGTCATGTCCTCGCGGCCGCGGTACTCCACGGACATCAGGTGCAGGCCGCTCGTTCCCATCACATCGAAGTGGGACTGCAAGGTCTTGGGATGGCCCTCGTCGTAGTACGGCGCCATGAAGCGATCGTCGCTCGGCGGGCTGTGCCCGTCGGTCTGTGCGTTGGTGGTGAGCAGCACCTCGCCCGAGAAGAAGTCGGGCTGCGGCCGCCGGGCCGCGGAGCAGGGCCCGGCCTTCTCGCAGGTCAGCACGCCGCCGTGACCCTCGGGCAGATAGATGTTGATGAAGGTGCCCGTGGCCACGACGCCGTCGTCGAACTGGTCCTCGGCCCAGGCGAGCTGCTCGCCGAGAGGAATCCCCTTGAACCCGGTGAGCAGGTGGCGGGTGGCCACGCAGCGCGGCACCGCGCCCTCGGGGAAGCTGGCGCGGGTGTTGTAGTCGTGCAGGGAGACGAGCGTGCCGAACTCGTTGACCCCGGTGACCACGGCCACGTACCCGGGCCAGGCCAGGTTGAACCAGCGCGGCGAGCCGTCGTCCGGATCCCAGGCCACCGCCACGTGGTGCTTGTCCAGGGAGAAGGGCGTGGAGTAGTCGAGCCGCCGGGTGGACAGGGTCCTGGCCGGGGCGCTCACGTAGCGTCCCCAGCTGGAGTGCGAGCGGCAGGCAAAGTACGCGCCCCAGTCGCCGAAGGTGTTGAGCACCTTGACGTCGACCGCATCGATCCCGGCGTCCGGGATCACGGACAACGTGCCTTCGACGATGCCCTGGATCTCGTCCTCGATGCCCTCGGGCAGCCAGATGGTATTCTCGATCTGCCCGCGCATGAAGTCGTACAGCGGGTCGATGCCGATCCTGATCTCCTCGACGCAGGCCACGATGTGCTCGGCCATGGCCGCGCCCATGCCGTACCCCATCTCGTGGTGGCTGCCCCAGACGCGCAGCACGGTGTAGCCCTGGGAATCCTGGTTGATGTCCTGGAGCACGATCTCGTGGTTCTGCGCCGCCGCTGGCAGGGCGCCCAGCAGTACCAGCGCGGCGGGGATGGTACGGCGCAGGCCGTACATGGCTCACCTCCGATCGTGCATCATTTCTCGCACTCCAGCACTGCGGGGTCAAGGCGGGACCCGGCTTGCGGCGGTTGTCCGCTTCTGGCATGTTCGTCCCGCTGGAACAGCAGCGGGAGTCGGAGATGACCAGGACAGCGGCCTCGACCGGCCTCGGACCCTTGCTGGCGCTCTGCGGCGCGCTGGTCTGGACCTCCTGCGGCGACGGGGGCGATTCGGCCCCGACGATCACCATCACCGGCAGCATCGCGGACGCGAGCACCTTCGCCCCGCTGGAGGACGTGCGGATCTGCCTGTACGAGCACCACTCAACGCCCTGCGCGCACACCGACGCCGACGGCTCGTACTCGATGGACGTGCCGGCCAGCTCGGAGCTGATCTTCGAGGTCACCCGCGACGGGTACTGGCCGTACCTGACCAACTTCCTTGCCCCAGGGATCGACTACGAGTTCCCCGGGCCGCTCTACATCTTCAGCGAGGCCGAGGTGCTGGCCGGCGCGGCCTCGCTCGGGGAGACGATCGATGCGGAGAGGGGCCACCTCTGGGTCACGGTGAGCGACGCCCGGACCGTGGACGGAGCGTCCGGCCTGCCTGGCGCCGCCCTGGACCTCGATCCGGGCGCCGGCGGGATCCTGTTCTTCGTCGACGACGACCAGTCGCTTAGCAAGACGCGGACCACGACCAGCTCCCAGGGCATGGCGAGCTACATGAACGCCGCGCCAGGCGACTGGATCCTCCAGGTGAGCCACCCGGATCTGGAGTGCAAGCCGGAGCATGCCTTTGCCGGGCCGCAGGCGAACAGCTTCCGCGTTCACCTGACCGCGGGGTACACGACCTCGATCTTCGTGTACTGCGACTGAGCACGAGATCGGGAGCGAGACGATGCTGATCGGCGCGGGCTTCGACGACCGGACGCTCGACGAGCAGGAGATCCGCAACCTGCTCGCCGAAGGCCTGGGCGACGCCGGGCTGGACGGCCTGCGGGTGCTGGTGATCGTTCCCGATGGCACCCCGTGATCCTCAGAAACTCCACCTGGACGGAAAGCTGGCCGAGCCGGCCGCTCCAAGCGCGCCGGGGCCATACCGGAGGCGACCATGGCCTTTTCGAGCCCCAGGATCTGGATCATGTTCTGTCTCGTCGTCTTTGCCGCTACGGGTGTGGGCTGCCGCAGGCCACAGTTGCCTCCGGACTACACCACCCTGGTCGAGGACACCAGTGACAGGAGCCTGTTCGCCGAGGATGCTCGGGGCGAACGGATCGACCTGGCCGAGGTGGCCGAGCCCGATGAGCGCAACGAGGAGTGCTCCGGGCTGCAGTACCTGGAGGTGCTCACCGGCGGCGCCACGCACGACGAGCCGCTGCCGATGATCGTGGCGATCCACGGCATGGGCAGCCGGCCCGAGATCTTTGCCCGGGTGTTCTCGCTTTTTCATGAGAAGGCGCGGATCATCCTTCCTCGCGGAATGCATCCGCTGGGCAACGGCTTTTCCTGGTTCTCCCTCGGCTACGTGGGCGAGCAGTACGAGGATATGGTCAACGAGATCGAGTGCTCGTGCAAAAGCCTGGGCGGCTTCGTGCGCGAAGCTGCGAAGCAGCACAACACCGTGGGCCGGCCGATCGTGATGGGTTTCTCCCAGGGCGGGATGCTCACGCTGACCCTGGCACTGAAGGAGCCCGAGGGCATCGGGCTGGCCATCCCGATGGCGGGCTGGGTGCCGCCACAGCTGATACCAGAGGCCAAGGCCCCGGGCAAGGCGTACCCACCGATCCACCTGCTGCACGGCGAGCGCGACGCGCGCCTGCCCATCGCCTGGGCCCGCGAGCAGACCACCCAGCTCCAGGCCAGGGGCTTCGACATCCGGCTCTATGAGTACAAAGGGCTGCGCCACATGTTTTCGCGAAACCTCTGGCCCCAGCTGTTCGCGCTGGTGGGCAGGGAACTGAACCGGATTGACAAAGTGCGCGCAAGCGTGACCTCGGTGCGCTGAAGGACGGGGTATCGACGCATGCTGTGGGCCAAGAAGATCGTGGAGTTGACCGCCAGGTCGGAGTAGACGTTCGAGGTGATGGTGGCGCTCAACGACCGCTGCGCTCCGATGGTCGCGACCCGCAGTCGCACACCGTCATCCTGCGGGTCCTGGGCCGGCACGACCGGTCCTGGCCGCCGGATCGACCGGCAATCGGCACGGTGCGCTGGATGAGCGAGTGCAGCACGCAGCGCAAGTTGCGCGGCCGGGAGTATCTCGACACCTACCGGGCATGAGAGGACGGGGAGGTCAGCCGCCTGGCGATCGGCTCTATCTCGTCGCGACGATCCGCTCTAGCCTCGGTTGCCCCTTCGCGAAGCTCCTGGATCAGTTCGTAGGCCTTGCTGATGAATCCCCGGCGGAAGAAGTAGCCGGTCAGGTTGCCGCCCATGTCGATATGGTTGGTGTAGATCAGCCGTGTCTTGCTTCCGCCGTCGATCGGCTCGAGCTTCCAGCTGCCTCGGATCTTGCTTACCGTCATGGCGTCGTTGTCGAGAAGCGCCCGCGCATCGGTATGCGCCCACTTCCGGGTGTACTGGATCGCTTCGCCACGGGGCTCAGTATGGGTATCCACCTTCACCACGTAGTGCCGGTCCGTGATCAGCGGATGGCCGAGTCGCATGTAGATATACTCGCAGCTGCTGTTGCACTTGCCCAACACTACCTTCTGCCGCAGGCCCTTAACCCTGACCTCCGGACCGGTGATGTACTCCCACACTGTTTCGGTCTCGGCGTCGATGACACCGGTGGCGCGCACTGCCGGAACATCGCTCCCCTCGACCGGACGCGTGTGCACCGTGACGCCTTCGTCCTCACCGTGCTCCTCCCAGGCGAGCACGCTGACAGGTACGGCCAGCGCGACGATCGTGATACCCAGTGACACATATCTATTATTCGTCTTCATAACGGTTTTCTCCTTACTAAGCACTCGGTCTTGTTCGTTGCTCACACAGTGAAGCAATACCCGGGCCAACTTTCAGCTGCTGGTCCATTCATGGAGTCTGGAGTCCAATCCCCCCTGTACATTGGCGTATTTTCTATGCTCATGCTCCAGTGCCGAGTGTACCGCTCCCCATCGGTGGCTCCCGTCAGTGGCGGGCTGACTCCTATGTCTCACAAGGTGTCCCAGGCTCGATCCGATCCCGACCTTGGCGAGACATTATTTTATGCTAGTATCGGCGCCCGTCGATGGGGAGCATTGGCATGTCGGATTCCTATGACGTCATCGTGATCGGCAGCGGCCTCGGCGGCCTGTCCGCGGCCGCCGCCCTGGCCCGCGCCGGTCTCAAGCTGCGGCTGCTCGAGCGCCACACCCAACCCGGCGGGTACGCCACCACCTTTTTCTCGGATCGCTTCGAGTTCGAGGTGGCCCTGCACGAACTGTCCGGCATCGGCCGTCCAGACGACCGCGGCCCGCTGTGGAGCCTGCTGGAGTTCCTCGACGTGGCGCACCGGATCCACTTCATCCAGGTGCCCGAGCTTGGCCGCGTCGTGGCCCCCGGCCTCGACATGGTGCTGCCGGACGGCCACGAACAGGCCCTCGAAGCGCTGTGCGAGCAGTTCCCCCATGAGCGTGAGGGCTTCGACCTGCTGCTGCGGCAGGTGTTCAACATCGGTGAGGAGATCCACGCCATCCGCGCCAGCGGCCAGGAGAAGGCCCCGGCCCCGCTCACCGTGATGCGCTATCCCAACTTGGCGCACGCCGCCGGGGTGCCGCTGGCCCGAGTGCTCGACCGCGCCCTCACCGACCCGCTGGCCAAGCTGGCCTTCGCCCAGCTCTGGGGCTATTTCGGCCTGCCGGCCTCGCAGATCTCGCTGCTCTACTTCGCCGCAGGCATGCATGCGTACCTGCGCTATGGCGCTGCGGTGATCGCAGAGAAGTCGCAGAGCTTGTCCAACGCCTTCGTCGACGTGATCCGCGAGGCCGGGGGCGAGGTCAGCACAGGCAACGGGGCGGCCGCCATCGAGTGCGAGCAGGGCACAGTGCGTGCGGTGCTCACCGATCACGGCGAGCGCTACGAGACTCGTTGCGTGGTCTCCAATGCCAACCCGTACACCACCTGCCTGGAGCTGATCGCGCCCGAGCATCTGCCCCAGCGCACGCGCGACCAGCTCGCCGCGGCCACCAGCAGTGTGGGCTCGTTCAACGTGTACCTCGGGCTGGGCAAGCCGAGCCGCGAACTGGGCATCGAGGAGTACGAGATCTACTACTGCGAGACGCCTGACATGGAGGCCCAGTACCGCGCCTGCTTCGAGCTGGCCATGCCGCAGTACTACGGGCTGTGCGCGTACGACGTGGCCAATCCGGAGTTCTGCGCGCCCGGCACCGGGGTGGCGGTGCTAGTGGCGCTGTCCCACGGCGATGCCTGGAAGGGCCTGCCGCCCGGCGAGTATCACGACACCCGCCAGCGCATCGCCGAGGCCATGCTGGCGCGCACCGAGCGGCACGTTCCCGGCCTGAGTGATGCGGTCGAGACCGCGGTGATCTCCACACCGCTGACAAACATCCGCTACACCGGCAACCCGGACGGCGCGATCTACGGCTTCGCCAACACCCCGGGGCAGTGCCCGGGCTTCCGCTTCGGGCCCGAGGGTCCGCTTCTGGGGCTATGGTTCGTCGGCGCCTGGTCGCGGCCCGGAGGCGGCTTCCAGGCCTGTATGAACAGCGGGTTCAACGTGGCCCAAGAGATCCTGGCCGGCCGCGGCATGAAGCGCCAGTCCACGGGATTCGCCCACCAGACGCAGCCCGACCGCGGCACCGGGTACGGTCAGCTGTGGCGCGACCTGCGCCAGGTGGGCAAGACGATCCGTGCCAGCAAGCGCGCGCCCCGACCCGAGACGCCGGGCTCGCTGCCCGGCGAGCCGATCCGCGACCAGATCCTGCCGCTGCACGTAGAGCGCCTGCCCGTGGTCGTGGCCGACAAGATCCTCCAGACCGCGGACACGATCACGCTGCGCCTGCAGGCCAGGGAGGGTGCGCTGCCGACCTTTACGGCCGGACAGTACATAAGCCTGCTCGTAACCATCGACGGTGTCGAGACCAGCCGGCCGTACACCATCGCCTCGCCGCCCACGCAGCCCGACCGGCTGGACCTGACCGTGAAGAAGCTGGAGCAGGGATTCGTGTCGAGTTTCCTGCACGAGCGGTTGCAGCCCGGCGACGAGCTGCAGGTCTCCGGACCATCCGGGGAATTCCGCTACAACCCGCTGCGCGACAGCGACCGGCTGGTGTTCATCGCCGCGGGCAGCGGCATCACGCCCTTCGTCAGCATGCTCACCGACTTCGCCCAGCGCGGGGAGGCGCCCGCGGTCACGCTGTTCTACGGATCGCGCTCAGAGCCGACGATTATCTACCGAGAGCAGATCGCAGAACTCGAGCGCGTATGCGACTGGCTCACCGTGGTGCACGCCCTCTCGCAGCCCGGCAGCGGCTGGCAAGGAGAACGCGGGCGCGTTGACATCGAGCTGCTCGACCGGCATCTGGGGCCGGACGATCTCGCCGGACGCACCTTCTTCGTGTGCGGTCCTGCCGCGCTGTACCGGGCGATGCTGGTTGGCCTGGGAGAGCGAGGCGTGTCGCGCCGTCACATCCGCGTGGAGTCGTTCGGCCCAGGCGAGGACATCACCCGGGACCGCGAATGGCCTACCAGCCTGGACGCCGAGACGCGCTTCACCGTGCGCATGACCGGCAGCGGCAAGACCTTCGAGGTGCGTGCCGGCGAGCCCCTGCTCAACGCCATGGAGCGCGAGGGTCTCTCGCCCCCGGTGCTATGCCGCGCGGACGAGTGCAAGAGCTGCCGGGTGCGGCTGACCGACGGCCAGGTGTTCAACCCGGGCGAAGATTATCCGAAGGGCGCTCCGTCGAGGGGCGATTTCGTGCATCCCTGCACCGGCTACGCAATGAGCGACATCACCCTGGACGACTGAGCGTCCGGCTCTGCGGCGGCCGTCGGGATCCGGGATCCCGTGCAGCGCCTGATTGACGCAACCGTGATTGTAATAGGCAAGACGAACGGATATGGCGTCGAGCCACGCCACAGGGACATACGCCTTGACTGGACCCGACCGACGTAACAGCCGAACTTGCTGCGTGCCCGGGACGAGAAAGTTCAGCGCGGGAGCGGATCCGCAGGTCGAGCGGGGCAAGCCGCCAACGCCATCGGCAGGCGCGCACGCCGGTAACTACACGTGGTGCCGGACGGATCGGGCCACATCGCGTCAGGTGCGCTGGCCGAAGGGCCGAAGGGCCGGATGGTCCGGCCCGCGCCGAGCAGCCGGCTCGTGACGCGGTCCTTGCTTTCCGGTCAGGCTGCGCGGCTTGCGGCGGGTCACCGCTTCTGGCATGTTCCAGCGCGAGGGAGGCACGATAAGCGGGATGCTGGTCGGCGCGGGCTTCGACGACCGGATGCTCGACGAGCAGGAGATCCGCAACCTGCTCGCCGAAGGCCTGGGCGACGCCGGGCTGGACGGCCTGCGGGTGCTGGTGATCGTTCCCGATGGCACCCGCTCCGGACCCACGGGCGAGCTGTTCCGGCTGTTCCACGAGCTGCTCGGAGAGCGGGTCGCGGCCCTGCACTACCTCATCGCGCTGGGCACACACCAGCCGCTGAGCGAGGAGGCGATCCGCAAGCTGCTCGGCGTGAGCGCCGAGGAGATGGCCGGACGCTTCGGCGAGGTGAAGGTCTTCAACCACCACTGGGAGGATCCGGCGAGCTTTGCCGAGCTGGGCGTCATCCCGGCGCAGGAGATCGCGGCGCTGACCGACGGGCGCTTCGAGCAGGATCTCGCCGTCGAGCTGAACAAGCTGATCCTGGACTACGATCGGCTGATCGTGTGCGGACCGGTGTTCCCGCACGAGGTGGCCGGCTTCTCCGGGGGCAACAAGTACTTCTTCCCCGGCATCTCCGGACCCGAGCTGATCGATCTGACCCACTGGCTGGGCGCGCTGATCACCTGCTACGAGATCATCGGCACCCAGAGCACCCCGGTGCGGGCCGTGATCGACCGCGCCGCCGAGATGATCGAGGTGCCGCGCCTGGCCTGCTGCTACGTGGTCAAGGACGGCGGGCTCGCCGGGCTGTACGTGGGCGACACCGGGCGCGCCTGGTCCGCGGCCGCGGAGCTGTCGGCGCGGGTGCACGTGCGATACGTGGAGCGGCCGTACCAGCGGGTGCTGTCGCTGATGCCGCCGCTGTACGACGACATCTGGACCGCGGCCAAGGGGATGTACAAGCTCGAGCCCGTGGTGGCGGACGGGGGCGAGGTGGTAATCCACGCGCCGGGGATCGACGAGATCTCGTACACCCACGGCGCGGTGCTCGACCGCATCGGGTACCACGTGCGGGATTACTTCGTGAAGCAGTGGGAGCGCTTCGCGCACGAACCCTGGGGCGTGCTGGCGCACTCGACGCACCTCAAGGGGATGGGGAGCTACGAGGATGGGGTCGAGACGCCGCGGGTGCAGGTCACGCTGGCGACCGGGATCCCCGAGGAGCGCTGCCGGCGGGTGAACCTGGGGTATTGCGATCCGGCGAGCATCGATATCGCCGGGTGGCAGGGACGCGAGGACGAGGGGATCCTGGTGGTGCCGCACGCGGGGGAGATCCTGTACCGGCTGGGAGAACCATGAGACCCGAGGTGCAGCTTCGCGAGGCCGAGGCGCCGCTCGTCGCGGCGCTGGACATCGGCTCGTCCTCGGTGAGAGCGCTGCTGTTCGATCGCCACGGGCGCGCCGTGGCGAATCTGGTACCGCGGAGAGAGCACGAGCTAGGTACCACCCCGGACGGCGGCTCCGAGGCCGACGCCGCGGAGCTTCTCCGGCTCGGCTTCGAGTGCATCGACGAGCTGCTCGAGCGGGCGGGCGAGCGGGCTTCGGAGATCGCGGCCGTGGCGCCCTGCTCCTTCGTGGGCAATGTTCTGGGCCTGGACCGATCGGGCCGACCGGTCACCCCGCTGATGAGCTACGCGGATACTCGCGCCGCGGCCGAGGCGCGGGCGCTGGCCGCCGAGCTCGACGCCGGCGCGATCCACCAGCGCACGGGCTGCCCCCTGCACCCGGCGTACCTGCCGGCGCGGCTGCGCTGGTTCGAAGGCTGCCGTGCCGAGCTGGCAGGCGAGGTGCGGCGCTGGATCTCGCTGGGCGAGTACCTCGAGCTCGAGCTGTTCGGCGAGGCCGCGGTCAGCACCTCGGTCGCGGCCTGGAGCGGGCTGCTCGACCGGAGCGAGCTGTGCTGGGACCGGGAGTTGCTGGACCTGCTGGCGCTGGGCGAGGACTCGCTGTCGCCGGTGAACAGCGAGCACGAGCCGCGACAGGGGCTCGGCAAGGACCTCGCCGGGCGCTGGCCCGCGCTCGCCGAGGCGGCCTGGTTCCCGACCGTGGCCGACGGCGCGGCCGCCAACATCGGCTCGGGCTGCGACTCTCCGCAGCGCGTGGCCGTGACCATCGGAACCAGCAGCGCGGTGCGGGCCGTGGTGCCGTACCGCGAGGTGGAGCGGATCCCGGAGGGCCTGTGGTGCTACCGCGTGGACGCCGCGCGCTCCCTGCCCGGCGGCGCGCTCAGCGAGGGCGGAAACCTGTACGGCTGGATCCGCCAGACCTTCCGGCTGGTCGACACCTCGGGGCTGCAGAAGGCCCTGGCCCTGTCCCGGCCCGACGGCCACGGCCTGACCGTGCTGCCCTTCCTCGCGGGCGAGCGCAGCCCGGGCTGGGCCGGAGAGGCACGCGGCGCCGTGGTCGGGCTGTCGCTCAACACCACCCGGCTCGAGCTGATGCGCGCCGGCATCGAGGCCGTGGCCCATCGAGTGGCCCTGGTCCACGAGCGGCTGGGCGAGCTGGTGCCCGAGGACCACGAGGTGGTGGCCAGCGGCGGCGCCCTGCTCGGCTCGAAGGTGTGGCAGCAGATCGTGGCCGACGCGCTGGGCCGGCCGGTGGCGATGTCGTCGGTGGCCGAGGCCTCGGCGCGCGGCGCGGCCCTGCTCGCGCTGGAGGCGCTGGGCGTGCTCGACGGCGCGGCCGGGTTGCCGGACTTCATCGGCCCGAGCTGTGAGCCCGATCCCGGACGCCACGCCGTGTATCGCGAGGCTGGGTTGCGACAGCAGCGGTTGTACGAGAAGCTCGTTGGCGGCACGGAGTGACAAGATGGCGGAATGCGACATCGGCCTGATCGGCGTCTCGGTGATGGGCGGCAACCTGGTGCTGAACATGGAGCGCAACGGCTTCTCGGTCGCGGTGTACAACCGCACCGCCGAGCGCACCCGCGCGTTCGTCGAGGGTCCGGCCGCGGGCAAGCGCATCACGGCGACCCATAGCCTGCAGGACCTGGTGGGAGCGCTTCGGCCGCCGCGGGCCGTGTTGCTCATGGTGCAGGCCGGCGCGGCCGTGGACGCCGTGCTCCGACAGCTGGCGCCGCTGCTCGACCAGGGCGACCTGATCGCGGACTGCGGCAACTCGCTGTTCACCGACACCGAGCGCCGGGCCCTGGCGCTGGAGCGCGAGGGCATCGTCTTCTGCGGCGTGGGCGTGTCCGGCGGCGAGCAGGGCGCGCTCGAGGGCCCGAGCATCATGCCGGGCGGTCCCCCTGAGGCGTACGCCCGTATCGCACCCGTGCTCGAGGCGATCGCGGCGCGCGTCAACGACGAGCCGTGCGTGACCCACCTCGGCCCGGGCGGGGCCGGCCACCTGGTGAAGATGGTGCACAACGGCATCGAGTACGGCGAGATGCAGCTGATCGCCGAGGTGTACGACCTGCTGGCCCGCGGTCTCGGCATGGCAGCGGCCGAGATCGCGGACTGCTTCGAGGAGTGGAACCGGGGCCCGCTGGCGTCGTACCTCGTGGAGATCACGGCGCTGGTGCTGCGGCGCAGGGACGAGCACAGCGGCGAGCCGCTGGTCGAGCGGATCCTCGACACGGCCGGCCAGAAGGGCACCGGCCGCTGGACCGTGCACGCCGCGCTGGACCTGGGCGTGCCCGTGCCCACCCTCTCGGCCGCGGTCGAGGCGCGCAGCCTGTCCGCGTTCAAGGCGGAGCGGGAGCGCGCCGCAGCCGCCCTGCCCGGCCCGGACGCCGCGGCGCTCGATCGCCACGGTCTGGTCGAGGCGATCGGCGATGCGCTGCACGCGGCCAGGATCTGCTCGTACGCCCAGGGCTTCAGCCTGCTCGACATCACCAGTCGCGAGCGGCGCTACAACCTCGATCTGAGCGCCGTGGCCCGTATCTGGCGCGGCGGCTGCATCATCCGCGCCGCCCTGCTCGAGGACATCCGCGCCGCGCAGTCAGCCGAGCCGGAGCTGCGCAACCTGCTGCTGGCGCCGGCCCTGCGCGACGCCGTGACCTCGCGCCAGACCGCGTGGCGGCGCGTGGTGGTCGCGGGAGCGGCGCTGGGCATCCCGTTGCCCGCGATGGCGGCCTCGCTGGCCTACTACGACGCGTACCGCAGCGGACGACTGCCCGCGAACCTGATCCAGGCGCAGCGCGATCACTTCGGCGCTCACCAGTACCAGCGCATCGACCGCGAGGGCAGCTTCCACTCGGACTGGGATCCCGGGCAGAGCGGCGAATGATGATCGATCTCGGCATCGACCAGATCCCGCAATCCGAAGTGCGCCGCCTCTCGGGCATCTGGCTGCGGCTGGGCGTGCTCGGATTTGGTACCGCGTGGCTGGCGCTCCGGCTGCCCGAGCTCACCGTGCTGATCGTGCCGCTGGCGATCTACCTGGCCGTGGTCGTGCTCGCCGTGATCTGGCCGCGCGAGCACAGGCCGTTCAAGATCGATATGCTGTACCCGTTCCTCGTCGGCGACACGGCCGCGATCACGCTCGTCGCTCACGGCCTGGGCGCGCAGACCTTCCCCATCACGGCGCTGTACATCCCTCTGGTCCTCGGCTACGCGCTGCAGACCAGCCGGCGCGCGGGCACCGTGGCCTTCCTCTGCGTGTGCCTGTTCTATGGCGGTGTGCTGCTCCTCGAGGAGTTGGGGATCCTCGAGCGCGCGCCGCTGGTGCGCGGGGCGCTGCCGCCTCACACCGCGTACGGCGGCGCGGCCGTGGTCTTCCTGGTGGTCCTGCTCTGCCTGGCGGCCGGGTACATGTTTGTGATCTACGTGCTGCGCAACATCGAGCGGCGACACGCTCACGAGCTGGAGCTCACCGCCGCCGAGCAAGAGGCGCGGGAGTACTCGGAGCGTCTCGAGGCCGAGCTCGAGGACGCGAGGAGACTCGAGGGACTCGGCCGACTGGCCGGGGGCATCGCCCATGACTTCAACAATCTGCTGACGTCGATGCTCGGCTACACCGAGATCGTGCAAGAGCGGCTCGCCTCGGACGACGAATCCCGGCAGGACCTGGCGCAGGTGCTGGATGGTGCGACGAGGGCCGCCGCACTCGCCGACCAGCTCCTCGCCTTCAGCCGCCAGCAGGTGCGGTCGTTGCGGACGCTGGATCTGAACCAGCTCGTGCTCGAATGGCTGCCCTCGTTACAGGAACGGCTCGGTGAAGGCTACACCTGCGACCTGAGCGCGCAGGCCCGTCCCACGTGGATCGTCGCCGACCCGCGCCAGCTCGGTCAGATCCTGTGCAACCTCGTGGACAACGCGCGTGAGGCCATGCCGGACGGCGGCCAGGTCTCGATCGCGGTGGACCGACGGGAATCCGCGGAGCCGATCCGTCTGCGTGGCGCAGAGGTGCGGCCCGGCCGCTACGCGATCCTCAGGGTCACGGATACCGGAAAGGGCATGGGAGCCGACGCCCGTGCCCGCGTGTTCGAGCCCTTCTTCTCCACCAAGCCCATGGCCGACGGCGCGGGCCTGGGCTTGTCCACCGTGTACGGCATCGTGCGGCAGAACGGCGGTCTGGTCGATGTGAGCAGCGAGCCCGGCCGCGGCGCCTGTTTCGAGGTGCTGCTGCCGATATCCGATCAGGCGGAGAAGGCCACGGACGAGGGATGAGCGACCATCGAGCTTCCGCTGTATTGCCGTATGATACCGGCTTGTTGAGCGCCGGTTCATGGGCTGGAGGCTAAATGTGATATCGGTCACATCCGGCAGGTGCGACTCTGCTACCCTGTGGCTGGTGCCTTGCTAGGGAAGCAGCGTCCCCGCGGGGGAGGACGTCTGCGGCTTACAACATTGGAGGAATAATCATGGCCAAGTTGAAGGCCCTTGCCGTTCCTCTGTTCATCCTCTCACTGGTCGGTTTCACGCAGGGTTGCGACTGCGGCAGCACCGCCTCGGGCAGGCAGAACCTCCCGCCCGTGGCCGACGCCGGCGAGGACGGCTTCGTTACGCCGGGCGCCAAGGGCTCGCTGACCGGTTCGGGCACGGACCCGGACGGGGACAGCGTGACCTATGCCTGGAGCCAGGTCGACACCGGCGGCGACAGCGTGCCGCTGACCGGCGCGGACACGGCCACGCTAGGCTTCACCGCGCCGGTTACGCCCCAGACGCTGACCTTCCAGCTCGTAGTCAGCGACGGCCAGGTCGAGAGCCAGCCGGACATGGTCGACGTGAGCGTCAACACCCTGCCCGTGGCCGACGCGGGCGAGGACCAGACCGTGACCGCGGGCGACGCGGCGAGCCTCGACGGCAGCGGCTCCTCCGACGCGGATGGCGACGATCTGACCTACTCCTGGGTCCAGGTCGACACCGGCGGCGCGATCGTGATCCTCGACGACGCGACCAGCGCCACCCCGGGCTTCACCGCCCCGGCCGAGGCCCAGGCCCTGACCTTCCGCCTGACCGTCAACGACGGCAAGCAGGACAGCCAGCCCGACCTGGTGACCGTGACGGTCGAGGCCGAGCCGGTGAACACGCCGCCCGAGGCCGACGCCGGCCTGAACCAGGAGGTGTACGTCGGCGACAGCGTGACCCTGTACGGAAGCGGGACCGACGCGGACGGCGACACGCTGACCTACGCCTGGGCCCAGAGCGACGGCACCGAGGTGGTCCTCTCCGACGCGAGCGCGGCCGAGCCGAGCTTCACCGCGCCGGACGCGCCCGGCGTGCTGGTGTTCTCGCTGACCGTCAACGACGGCACGGACGACTCGGATCCGGACACGGTGCAGGTGCGCGTGCTCGATCCCTTCAACGCCTCGCCCATGGCCAACGCCGGACCGGACCAGGAGGTCGAGGTGAGCAGCCTGGTGCTCCTGGCCGGCTCGGGCAGCGACGCGGACGGCGACGCACTGACCTATCAGTGGGCCCAGGTGAGCGGCGATCCGGTGGTCCTCTCAGACGAGACCGACCCGGCCGCCAGCTTCACCGCGCCCGACACCGCGCAGAACCTGGTCTTCGAGCTGACAGCCAGCGACGGTCTGGGCAGCAGCGATCCGGACCGGGTGACGATCGTGGTCAGCGACACGCCGGTGAACGGCGCGCCGATCGCCAGCGCGGGCGAGGACCAGGTGGTCGAGGTCAACAGCCCGGTGATCCTCTCCGGCTCGGGCTGGGATCCCGATCCGATCGACACGCTGACCTACCAGTGGACCCAGATCGCGGGCGACGAGGTGGTGTTGGCCGATCCCACGGCGGCCTCGACCACCTTCACCGCGCCGGCATTGCAGGGCCTGCTCGTGTTCCAGCTCGAGGTGAACGACGGCTCGCTGACCAGCGCCCCGGACACGGTCGAGGTCGAGGTGCGCGACTCGACACTCAACACGCCGCCCGTGGCCGACGCCGGCCTCGACGCCACGGTCGAGGTTGACAGCGCGGTCACCCTGTACGGCTCGGGAACCGATGCCGACGGCGATCCGCTGACCTACCAGTGGACCCAGACCGAGGGCGACGACGTGACCCTGGACGACGACCAGGCCGCGAGCCCGAGCTTCACCGCCCCGGCCACGGCCCAGACCCTCAAGTTCGAGCTCGAGGTCAACGACGGGTACACCGACTCGGATCCGGACGAGGTGGTGATCACGGTCGAGGAGACCGTGGTCAACCAGAAACCCGTGGCCGACGCGGGCATGGACCAGGAGGTGGTGGTCTCGACCGAGGTGACCCTGGACGGCACGCTCTCCAGCGATCCGGACGGCGATCCGCTGACCTACCTCTGGACCCAGATCGAGGGCGAGCCCGTGGAGCTGTCCGACCCGGCCTCGCCGCAGCCGACCTTCACCGCCCCGGAGGACGCGGGCACGCTTCTGTTCCAGCTCGGTGTGCACGACGGCACGGCCTGGAGCGACGCCGACTCGGTGACGATAACCGTGGTCGAGTCGAGCGAGAACACGCCGCCCGTGGCCGACGCCGGCCTCGACCAGCAGGCCGCCTTCGGCGACAACGTGCAGCTCGACGGCACCGGCTCCAGCGACCTGGACGGTGACGAGCTGACCTATGCCTGGCTGCAGATCGAGGGCGAGCCGGTCGAGCTCGACGCCCCGACCAGCCCCACGCCGGGCTTCACCGCGCCGGACGTGGCCGGCGTGCTGACCTTCCAGCTCGTGGTCAACGACGGCACGGTCAGCTCGCCGCCGGACACGGTGGACGTGGAGATCCTCGACCCGAGCAACCAGCAGCCCGCGGCCAACGCCGGCCCGGACCAGGAGGTGCAGACCGGCGTGGAGGTGACCCTGGCCGGCTCGGGCACGGACGGCGACGGCGATCCGCTGACCTACCTCTGGACCCAGACCCAGGGCGAGGCGGTGACGCTGTCCGACGACACGGACCCGGCGGCGACCTTCACCGCACCGGCCACGGCCCAGACCCTGGTCTTCGAGCTGGTGGCCAACGACGGGACCATCGACTCCGACCCGGACAGCGTGACGATCGTGGTCAGCGAGACGCCGACCAATCACGCGCCCGTGGCCAACGCCGGCGACGACCAGGCGGTGTACCCGGGAGACGTGGTGACGATGGCCGGCTCGGGGACGGACGAGGACAGCGATCCGCTGACCTATCTCTGGGCCCAGACCGCGGGCGACACGGTGGTGCTCTCGGACGAGACCGACCCGGCGGCGACCTTCACCGCACCGCTGAAGCCGCAGAGCCTGACCTTCGAGCTGACCGCGCACGACGGACTGCTGGGCAGCGCGCCGGACGCGGTCGACATCGTGATCGAGAACCGCGTACCCACGGCCGACGCCGGCGAAGACGCCACCGTGGCCAAGAAGACCCTGGTCAACCTCGACGGCTCGGGCAGCAGCGATCCGGACGGGCACGCGCTCGGCTTCGCCTGGGTCTTCACCGGAGTGCCGACCGGCTCGGCGCTGACCGACGGCGACATCACCGACGCCACAACGGCCGCGCCGAGCTTCACCCCCGACATCTCGGGCGAGTTCGTGCTCGAGCTGACCGTGGACGACGGGTACAGCGGCACGGACGCGGACAGCGTGACGATCACCGCCACCAACGGCGACCCTGTCGCCAGCGCGGGCGAGGATCGGATCGTGGCCAAGAAGACCCTGGTCAACCTCGACGGCTCGGGCAGCAGCGATCCGGACGGCGACGCCATCACCTACGCCTGGGTCTTCGACAGCGTACCCGCGGCCTCGGGGCTGACCGACGGCGACATCTCGGCAGCGGATACGGCCGCACCGAGCTTCACGCCCGACGTCTCCGGTGAGTTCGTGCTCGAGCTCACCGTCACCGACGTGGAGAGCGCCACGAGCGTGGACACGGTGAGCCTCACCGCGACCAACGGCGCACCCGTGGCCGACGCGGGCCCGGACCAGGCGGACGTACCCAAGAAGATCCTGGTCAATCTCGACGGCTCGGGCAGCAGCGATCCCAACGGCGACGTCATCACCTATGCCTGGACCTTCGACAGCGTACCCGCCGGATCGACGCTGGACAACGCCGACATCACCGACGCCACAACGGCCGCGCCGAGCTTCACCCCCGACATCTCGGGTACCTTCGTGCTCGAGCTCGTTGTCACCGACGAAGAGCTGCTCACGGGCAGCGACACGGTGAGCATCACCGCGGTCAACCAGGATCCGGTGGCCGAGGCCGGCGAGGACCAGGTAGCGACCAAGAACACCTTGATCAACCTCGACGGCAGCGGCTCCAGCGACCCGGACGGCGACAGCATCACCTACCTCTGGGCCTTCGACTCCCGGCCCACGGACTCGACGCTGGCCGACGGCGACATCACCGACGCCACAACGGCTGCGCCGAGCTTCACGCCCGATGTGTCGGGCGCCTTCGTGCTCAAGCTCGTCGTCACCGACGAGGAGAGCGCCACCGGCGAAGACACGGTGAGCATCACCGCGACCAACACCGCGCCCGTGGCCGACGCGGGCCCGGATCAGGCAGACGTGCCCAAGAACACCCTGGTCAACCTCGACGGCAGCGGCTCCAGCGACCCTAACGGCGATACGATCACCTATGCCTGGACCTTCGACAGCCTGCCCGCCGGATCGACGCTGACCAGCGGCGACATCATCGCTGCGGACACGGAAACGCCGAGCTTCACGCCCGACATCTCGGGCACCTTCGTGCTCCAGCTCGTCGTCACCGACGAGGAGCTGCTCACCGGCTCGGACACGGTGAGCATCTTCGTGCTCAACCAGGATCCGATCGCCGACGCCGGGCCGGACCAGGCCGACGTGCTGAAGAAGGTCCAGGTCGACCTCGACGGCACCGGCTCCAGCGATCCCGACGGCGACGCGATCACCTATCTCTGGACCTTCGAGGTCGTCCCCGGAGGCTCGACGCTGACCAACGGCGACATCGCCAATCCGGATCAGGCCCAGGCCAACTTCACGCCGGATATCTCGGGCGTGTACGTGCTCCAGCTCACCGTCACCGACGTGGAGAGCGCCACGGATATCGACACGGTGTCGATCACCGCGGTCAACCAGGCGCCCACCGCGGACGCGGGCGCGGACGACTCGGTGCAGAACCTGAACGAGATCTGCCTCGACGGCAGCAGCTCCAGCGATCCGGACGGTGACGTGCTGAGCTATACTTGGATCTTCACGCTGCTGCCGGTCGGCACTTCGTTGACCAATGACGACATCACGGGCGCGGACACGGCCGCGCCCTGCTTCACACCCGACGTGATCGGCACGTTCAACCTGCAGCTGACCGTGGACGACGGCGACTCCGGCACGGACAGCGACACCGTGGCGATCACCTCCCTGAACAACCTGCCCACGGCCGACGCCGGCGAGGATCAGCGCGTCGTGCGCGGCGCCCTGGTCCGGCTCGACGGCAGCGGATCGTCGGACCCGGACGGCCACCCGCTGACCTACGACTGGCAGCAGACCGCCGGTGATGCGGTGGCGCTCGACCCGGACAACACCACGGTCGACCCGAGCTTCAACGCGCCGGGCACGCCGCAGACGCTGAGCTTCGACCTGACCGTGGACGACGGGCACAGCGGCACGGACCTGGACTCGGTGGACATCGTGGTCAACAGCCCGCCCGTGCCCGATCCGGGCCCGGACCAGGATGTCAAGCCGCGCGAGCACGTCACGCTCGCAGGATCGGCCACCGACGACGACGGCGACCCGCTGACGTACGAGTGGATCCAGATCAGCGGCGCGCCGGTGGAGCTGTCGGACGAGACCGACCCGGCCGCAGAGTTCGACGCGCCCGACTTCAACACCAACCTGGTGTTCTACCTGCGGGCGCACGACGGGTACGAGTACGAGGAGGTCGACCCGAGCAACACGGTGACGATCCGGGTGTTCAACACGCGCCCGGTGGCCGACGCCGGACCCGACCAGCTGATCGGCGCGGGACAGATCGTCACGCTCGACGGCACCGGCTCGTACGACGACGACGCGGGCGATGTCATCACCTACCAGTGGGAGGTGGTGGGCGGACCGCCGGTCGTGCTCTCGGACCCGAGCGCCCCGGACCCGACCTTCCTGTCCGGCTCGCCGGGCGACGTGCACGTGCTGAGCCTGGTCGTGGACGACGGCATCTGGCCCAGCCTCCCCGACCTGGTGTACATCTCGGTGCAGCCGCTGGGGCCGGCGGTGTACGTCGATCAGAACGATCCGGATAGCCTCGACGATCCGATGCTCTGCGGCACCCGCGACCAGCCCTGCCGGTCCATCGGCGTGGGGTACCAGGTGGCCGCCAACCAGGATCCGATGCTCGACGTGTGGGTCGCCCAGGGTACGTACGACGAGAACCTGGTGTTCGATCTGCCGATCAGCCTCTTCGGCGGGTACCAGACGGAGGACTTCGACACCCGCGACTGGACCGTGCACCTCACCGTGATCCGGCCCGACGCGCTGCAGACCGACGGCGTGCGCTTCCAGGGCGGCGTCACCTCGGCCTTCAACGGCTTCTTCGTGCTGGCCCAGGGCGTGGACGACTGCGGCGTACCGACCCAGGCCGCGATCACCGTGCTCGACGCCTCGCCCACGATCAGCGACAACTACATCGGCTTCGACGGGGGCAGCTTCGGCGCCCAGACGACCTACGGCGTGCGCCTGGTCGGCATCACCTCCATGCCCACGCCCACGATCACGGGGAACACCATCACCGGCGGACCGGGCTGCGCGATGCTGGGCTCGGAGAGCGTGGGGCTGGATCCCGGCCCGCTCGGCCTGCCCAGCGTGGTGGGCAACCTGATCGACGGCGGCACCGCGCACAACAGCACCGGCATGCGCATCACCCGGCCCTTCGACCCGGCGTTCCAGCTCGACGCCAACACGATCCAGGGCGGCGGCCGCAGCCTGACCATGCGCTCGGTGGGCCTGTTCCTCGGCGACCAGCCTTCCGACACGCCGGTCAACGACTGGCTGATCAGCGGCAACACCTTCCGCGGCGGCGTCGGCGAGCTGGCCGTGGGCCTGTGGGTGCACGGCGACCGCAACGTGATCGACGGCGCCACGCTCGAGGGCGAGGGCGGACCGGACGGCGCGCTGTCGAGCAACTCCTATGGCGTACGCCTGGGAGGCGTGAGCGGTGACCCCACCGGCGGCAACACGCTGCAGGGCTGCACCTGCCGCGGCGGCCGCGGCCGCAACGCCACGGCGGTCGAGGTCTCGGGCACCGGCGCGCTGGTGCTGGGCAACACGATCCTCGGCGGCGGGCTGGACGATGACCCGGCGCAGAGCTCGACCGGTCTGTACACCCATGGCAAGGCCATCGAGGTCTCGGGCAACCTGATCACCGGCGGCCATGTGACCACCAGCGGGGGCAGCAGCGGCCTGACGTGCCTGGCCTGCACCGGCACGATCCACGACAACTGGATCAGCGGCAGCAGCACCACCGACGGCGCCGACCCGTCCGTGGGCCTGCGGGTCCAGACCGGCGACATCATGCCCACGCCGGACGAGCCCGAGGTGTTCCTCAACACCATCGTCGGCGGCCTGGGCGACGACCGCAACATCGTGACCGGCATGCAGGTCACCGGCCTGGGCTCGGACCCGTACGTGCACGACAACGTGATCGCCGGCGCCGACGGCCCGGGCGCACTGGTCTCGCGCGGCCTGGAGGTATCATCGAGCGCCACCGGCGAGTACGAGCTGAACGAGATCCTCGGCCAGGAGGCCGAGCAGCAGACCCAGGGCGCGGTGTTCACCAACGCCGGCGCCGCGCTGCTGCACGACTGCTATATCTCCGGAGGCTATCTCACACCGGGGCGCTCCACCGGCGTGCAGATCGACGTCAGCAACGGCATGCGGGTGTTCTACAACACAATCCTCGGCGGACTGACCGAGATGGACACCACCCGCGGCGTGGCGCTCAACGGTGGCGCGGAGAACTGGATCGTGCGCAACTCGATCTGGGCCGGCGAATCGGCCTGGCTCGGCGCCGGCGCCTTCACCGCGGGCTACGGCGTCGAGATCCAGGGCCGCTCCAGCCCCATCGCCGGAACCGCGGGGCACATCCACAACAACTTCATCGGCGGCGGCGACCATCCGTGGACCTATGGCGTGGCCTTCAGCAACGGCACGGCCAACGTGAACGGCAACGTGATCTACGGCGGCGAGGCCACCGGCGGCTTCGGCATCGAGAGCGTGGGCATCGAGATCCAGGGCGCCAACGCGCTGGGCCCGATCGGCACCGCCCGCAACAACATCGTGCACGCCGGGACCAGCCCGGGCAATCGCTTCAGCGTCCGCGTGCGGGTGATGACGATCGTGGCGGCCATAGACAACAACGACCTGATGCCGGTGGACGGCGGCGTGACCGCACTGCTGCGCGAGGAGACCATGCTCTGGCCGCCCAACGACTACCTCGACATCGCCGAAGTCAATGCGCTGGGCTACGCCAACGACAATATCAGCGAAGATCCGATGTGGGTCGATTCCGAGAACGGCGACTTCCACCTGCTCGACGGCTCGCTTTGCATCGACCGCGGCACACCCGAGGACGACGCCGGCATGAACCCGCCGCCCAAGGACGACTGGGATCCGGGCGGCGTACGGCCCTTCAACGGTGTGTACGACATCGGCCTCGACGAGTGGGGCACTCCGTAATCCAGCGCTCGTGGACCCGGTCGGCGTGATGCCGTTACCCGGCTGGTGGTACCGCATCGCCGGCCGCGGCTTGCTGCTTGCGCTGCCGCTGCTCCCGCTGCTCCAGGGCGGCTGCGTCAGGCTGCAGCGACTGGAGAAGCAGACGCTGTACAGCCAGGCGCTCCAGCGGCGGGTGCCCTTCGCGGTGTACCTGCCGCCGGGCCACGAACCGGGCAAATACTATCCGCTGGTGGTGTTCCTCCACGGCGGCGGGGACGACTACAAGGCCTTCGAACGCTTCGGCGGCGTACGCTTCCTCGACGAGGCGATCGGCAGCGGCGCCGTTCCGCCCTTTATCATGGTCGCGCCCAACGGCGAGATGGGCTTCTGGATGAACTACCACGACGGCACCCTGCGCTACGAGGATCACGTGATCGAGGAGGTCATCCCCTGGGTCGAGGCGCACTACCCGGTCATCGCCGATCGCGAGCATCGCACGATCTTCGGCATCTCGATGGGCGCCTTCGGCGCGATGAACCTGGCCACCCGGCACGCCGACCTGTTCTCGGCCGTGGCCGCGCTGTCGGGCCCGATGTACGACCGCGAGGAAGCGCTCGCCTTCACCGACTCCACATGGAAGAAGCTGCTCGGCATCGAGCGCGTGTTCGGCGGCGAGGACGACCTCGAGTTCCTGGTGCAGAACGGCCCGTACGAGAAGATCCGCCTCGGCCGCGTCGATCTCGGCGACATGCGCATCCTGCTGCTCGTCGGCGACCAGGACCGGCCCGGCCTGCTAAACAACAACCGCAGGCTGCACGACCTGCTCCAGCAGCGGGGCATCGAGAGCGAGCTGCTCGTCTTCGAGGGCCGCCACAAGTGGGTCTCGTGGAACCCGTACCTGGGGCGGGTGCTGGCCTTCCTGCTCGGGCGGGGCGAATCCGAGTAAGCGTTCGAATTCACCGCCAAACCCTCCGCGATCAGCAAGCTGCGCGGAGTGATCCGGTCGGTGACGGTGAGTTAGCACTTCATCTCCTGTCCGACCACTGGTATGCTCGATTTCACCTGTCACAACGACTGGAGGCGGCATGAAGCGCCATCCGAGTGCATCCATTGCGCTGGCCTTTTACCTGTTCCTCACGGCATCTCCGGCGGCAGCGGACGATCTGCGGCCTGGCGACGAGGTCGAGGTCACACGCAGCACGCGGCTCTGGGGCGAGCATAGCGCTGGTCGTGGGCCCAGGGTGCGAGCGGGCGACCGGATGCGCATCGTCGAGATCCGCGACGAGGCCGCGCGGGTCGAGAGCCTGGAGGGCGAGACCCGGGGCTGGATCAAGACCGAGAACCTGCGCCTGGTCAGGGCGGCACCCGCGTCCGAAGCCCCGCCGCCAACCCCGCCGATCACGGAGACCCAGCTCGATCCGATAGACGACTATGACGATTCCTCACCGGTGCCGAGCGGATCGGACTCCGAGCCAACGCCAACGCGACCGACCGGACCACCCCTGGTGGCCGGCCCGGCGATCCGTGTCGCCGTGTACGAGTTCCGCCACAAGGATGTGCCCGAACGGGTCGCCGAGGTCGCGACGAACAGCCTAGTGGCCGAGCTGCGCAAGATCGAACGGATCGTGGCGATCGGCATCGACGAGATCAGGGACATGCTGACCCACGAGGAAAACAAGCGAATGCTCGGCTGCAAGGAGGAGTCGTGCCTCGCAGAGGTTGCGGGTGCCCTCGGCGTGGACGAACTGGTGACTGGGACGCTGAGCCAGATCGGCGGCTCGAGCGTGATCATGATAAGGCGGCTAAGGCTCCGCACCGCGGAGACCGCCGGATCCGTGAACCGCCGGCTGACCACGGGCGACGGCGAGGAGTTCCTGGCGGCAATCGGACCCGCGATCGAGCAGCTCTATCCCGAGTACGCACCACGGCCAGGAGCCGAACGAGGCGTCCCCAAGGAAGTCGCGCTCGCTCTCAATCCGCCCCCCTTACCCACTTGGGCCTTCTGGTTGACCGCGGGCGCCGCGGCAGGCGTCGGCCTGCTCGGCGGGGGTGCCACGCTGATCAGCAAGAGTAAATATGATCAGTACAACCACGACATTCGGACCAGCCAACCGCCCGGCTCGCTGGTGGACGCCTCGCTGCTTCGGCGCGAACGAGATGAGGCCGAGGCCTGGGACCAGGCCAAGCTGGGCCTGCTGATCAGCGCGGGCGTGCTGGCCCTGGCTGCGGGGCTGGAGGCGCTGTTCACCGACTGGCACGGATACGGCGACGCCGAGATCGGCCTCTCGCTGGTTCCCGGCGCCGGCGCCCCGGCTTCGGGCGCCGCCGTGATCGGGAAGGTGACCGGATGGTGACCCGCAAACCGAACCTGCCCGGACTCGCGCTCGCGGCTACGCTACTCTGCAGCTGCTACGACTTCGAGCAACCCGAGGAAGCCCAGATCGGCTGCTCCGAGGCCGACCCCTGGTGCCCGGCGGGATACCGCTGCGCCACCGGTGTGGGGCGCTGCCTTCCCGAGGGCGCCGACGACATCGAGCCGCCAGAGGCGAGCCTCAGGGTGCAACGCCTGAACGAGCCCGAGCTGTCAACCGTACACCTGAAGTCCGGCGTCGTGCTGGTGGTGCACCTGCACGCCAGCGAGCCACTGCTCCCGTCGCCCCCTCCGAAGCTCGAGATCGAGGCCAGCGACGGGCTGCGCTTCGAGATGGCGCTCGCGGAATCCGCAAACAACACGGACTTCGAGTACCGCTTCACCGTGGGTCTGGGCCAGGATGTCCGGCCGGCCGAGGGTCCCGCTGTGCTACTGGCCACCTCGATGATCGACGCAGCCGGCAACCTGGCACCGCCGCTGCGTGAGCCGGCGAAGGTCTTCTTCGACTACACGCCACCGCAGGTGCAGGACGGCACCGTGGACCCGAAACGAGCCCGCGTCGGGAGCCGGATCCGCGCGAGCGTGAACATGGAGGACGTCACCGAGGCGCAACTGGTGTCCGACGGCGATCACACGCTGGATCTCGTGAACTCGTCGGCCGGGCTCCACATCTTCGAGTACACCGTGACCGCGCAGGACACCGACGGGACCTTCGCGCTGTACCTCGAGGCCACCGACCTGGCCGGGAACGCCACGAACCGGCAGGCGCCGTCGGGACGGACCGGCCTGGAGCTGAACATCGACGTGACACCGCCGACGGTCAGCAACGTCGACGTGGCCGAGGGGCCGTACAGCGCCGCTCGCTCCAGCCGCGACGTCGAGCTGACCTTCGACTGCCCGGACAACCTGAACGACAACCTGGACCAGAGCACCGCATACCTCAAGGTGTCCATCGGCGGCAAGCCGATGGGCTGCGAGCTGTACAGCCCGTCACTGCCGAACTACCGCTGCACCTACAGGGTCCAGGCCGGGGATCCGACCGGCGAGATCACCATCGTGATCGAGACCCGTGACAGCGCCGGCAACACCGCCCTGAACAACGAGGCCACGATCCGCTTCGACCTGGCGCCGCCGCGCGTGGTCGGCTCGGCGCTGCTGCGCACGCCCGCCTTTGCCCCGGCAGCGGACGGGGACATCGTGCACTTCAGCGCGGCCGATCCCTTCACCGGCGAGCCGGTCACGGCCACTCTGCTCGTCTTCGCTGACGAGCCGCTCGATGACGACCTGGCCCCGGCGCTTTTCGTGGACGGTCCCGGCTCCCTGGACTTCGGTGCCGGTATCTCCCGCGAGGAGGTCGCCGAGTTCAGCTTCACCTTCGATCCCGAGGACCCACCGGCAGAGGGGGATTACCACTTCCTCGTCGTCTGGCGAGATCGCCTGGGCAACCAGACCGGGGATCCGCTAGAGGTCCCCGACCTCACGCTCGCGGTGGACGACACGCCGCCGCCAGACGGCTCGCTGGACGCGGAGCAGGTGCTGTTCCGCCGCGTGCCCTGGGGCTCGGAGAGGCACGGTGCGGATCCTTACTTCGCCGTGATCGTGCCGTCGGAAGCCATCGAGCGGGACGAGGTGGAGCTGCTCGTGGCCTACCGCAGCACCGGCGAGCAGATGGGCGCGGTCTTCCTCGATCCCGTCCTCGATCCGGATACCGATGTCGTCCTCGACCAGCTCTCGGCTGGCGACGTGAACACGGTATTCCTCCGCGCGGTCGACCAGAGCGGAGTACGCAGCGAGCCGCTCGAGGTCAGAGCCGTGGAGTGGACCGCGACCATGGGATTCAAGCGCGCGGGCAGCCTCTTCGAAAACCCGCACCGCCTCGAGCTGCGGCCGTGGTTCCTCGACACGCTTGAGCAGGGAGGCGTATCCGAGGGTGACGCGGATGACGGGCTGGGCCTACCCGGCCACCCGCCCCTGCTCGAGGTGACCGGCGGCGGCACCTGGCACCAGCGCCGGGGGAGCGGCGATCCCGCGATGCGGCGGAGGCACGCCATGGTCTATGACGCCGCCCGCGATCGCATAGTGCTCTTCGGTGGAGAGTGGAACTGGAACCTGTTCTTCGACGACACCTGGGAGTGGGACGGCGAGGACTGGAACGAGGTCACTCCGCCGGGCGTCTCACCACCGGCGCGCTTCGACCACGCGATGGTCCACGACCTGCTGCGCGGCCGCACCGTGCTGTTCGGCGGCGACACCGGGGAGCGTGCCGCCGATACCTGGGAGTGGAACGGCGAGGACTGGATTGACCGAACGCCGGACACGGGTGGCCCGCCGAAGAGAGACCAACACTCGATGGCCTTTGACAGCGGGCGCGGCGTGACCGTGCTGTTCGGGGGCTGCGCCGCCGGATTCCCGTCCTGCGTCCACGCGCTCAACGATACCTGGCACTGGGACGGCGAGCGCTGGGAGGACATGCAGCCTCCCGGCCAGGTGCCCACCGAGCGCTCCGCTCATGCCATGGCCTACGACGCGGCCCGCGGGGAGGTGGTGCTCTTCGGCGGCTGCACGGCCGGAGAGCGGACCCATTGCACCGTAACCAGCGACGAGACGTGGATCTGGAGCGGGGAAACCCGCACCTGGGCCCCGGCGAACCCGACCGATCCCGAACGCGATGGCAATCCTGCCGGCCGCACCGGGCACAGCCTGGTCTATCACACCGGGGAGCAGCGCGTGCTGCTGATCGGTGGCTGTCACGCCGAGGTGTTCCCGGGACTATGTGCCAGGCCCGACAACGCAGTGTGGGAGTGGACCGGGGTGAGCTGGCGCAAGCGCAGCGATCCGGCGCTGGTGCCGCAGCCCACGCCGCGGCGGCTGCACGCCACGGTCCACGATCGCGTGCGCGAACGCACGGTCGTGTTCGGCGGCGATGACGGAATCGATCACAAGAACGACACCTGGGAGTGGGACGGGGATTCCTGGGAGCAGCGTGGCCCCACCGATCCCGACGGCGACGGCGAGCCGCCGCGCCGCATGGGGTACGGCATGGTGTACGACGAGCAGCACCGCCATGCGGTGATGTACGGCGGCTGCTACCACGACGTGGACTACCAGATCTACGGCGACACCTGGCTCTGGGACGGAATAGGCTGGACCGGGCTGATCACGGATTCCGAGCTCGAGGGCGACCCGGATCCGCGCTGCCTGCACGCGATGGCATCCAGTGGCCCGGGACGGGCGCTGCTCTTCGGCGGCTGTATCCAGGGGAAATACCCGACATGTGATCCGGCCGGGTACAGCGACGAGACATGGGAGTGGACCGGCGAGGAGTGGGTTCTCCACGAACAACCCGGCGGTGGTCCATCGGCCCGATTCGGCCACGCGATGACGCGCGACACGGTGCGGGACGAGGTGGTGCTGTTCGGTGGATGCACGGATAGCGCGAATGACCAGTACTGCACCAACGGCATGAGCAACGAGACCTGGATCTTCAACGGAGCCGGCTGGGAGGACCGAACACCGGCCGTGAGCCCGGCACCGCGCTTCAATGCGTCGATGGCCTTCGACGAGGTACGAGGGCTCACGGTAATGGTGGGCGGTGCCAGCACCCAGGGATGTGGTGACGAGGGCTCGCAGACCCTGTACTGCCCAATGACCTGGGAGTGGGACGGCGCAGCCTGGACGAGGAGGGACGATCTGATCGATCCCGAGGGTGACGGCAATCCCTCGGAGCGCCACTCCCACAGCCTGACCTATGACCGCGCCCGGGAGCGGGTGGTCCTCTTCGGCGGGTACAGCGACGGCATCGACAACGAGTCCTGGGAATACGACGGGCAGAGCTGGGCCCGCCGGCTGCCCACCGATCCGGAGGGTGACGGGTACCCGGCGCCCCAGGCCGGCCACCGGCTGACCTACGACACGGCGCGGGATCGCGTGATCCTGCTCGGCGCTGGGACCGAGCGCACCTGGGAGTGGGAGGGCGGCGAGGTGGCCCGCCCCGGTGCCGTGTTCAAGGTCAGCTTCCGCGCGGCCGAGAAACCGGCCGATGATCCGGACGACGATCCCGATTTCACCTCGTTGCGGGCCCGGATCATCACGGGCGGCGAAGGCCATACGGACGGCGCGAGGAAGACCGGCGCCCGGCTGTTGGTCTGGGACGAGGGCCAATGGCAACAGGTCGACACCAATGCGAGTGAGTCCGCCTTTCCCACCGAGCTGGCATTCTCCGCATCCGGCAACGAGGCGATCGAGCGCCTACTGTTCGGCGACGAACGCCAGTTCAACTTCGCGGTGACCCCGGTGGAATCGAACGGATCGGGAACGGGCAAGGTCTCCGTGGACTATGTCGAGGCAGTGGTCGAGTACCGCCGGCCCGAACCGACCGGACCTTAATCCTTCTCGAGGTAGGTATACCCGGCCAGCCCCTCCTCGTACTGCCGCAGGATCTGCTTGCTTTCCTTGAGCGTGATCCGTCTTGCGGCCACACCGAGCTCGGCGGCCCTGCGCATCGCGCTGACCAGCTCCTCGCGGTTGTACTGCACGTAGCTCAACACCTCGGAGACGGTGTCGCCGGGGATCACGCGGTCGATCTTGTACTGACCCTTCTCGCGGATCGTCACGTGCACGGTGTTGGAGTCGCCGAACAGGTTGTGCAAGTCGCCGAGGATCTCCTGGTACGCGCCGATCAGGAACACGCCGAGATAGTACGGCTCCCCGGCCTTCACCTCGTGCAGATCAACCACGGGCTTGACATCCCGCAGGTCGATGAACTGATCCATCTTCCCGTCCGAATCGCAGGTGATGTCCGCCAGCACAGCCTTGCGCTTGGGCCTGCGGTTGAGCCTGTGGATCGGCATCACCGGAAACAGCTGCCGCACCGCCCAGTGGTCCGGAGCGCTCTGGAACACCGAGAAGTTGGCGAAGTACGTATCCGAGAGCATGCTCTCCAGCCCCTCGAGCTCCTCGGGCACGTAATTCAGCTCCAGCTCGCGGATGAAACGCACGATCTTGCGGCAGATGCGCCAGAAGGCCAGCTCCACCAGCGCCCGATCCTCGATCCCGAGATACCCCAGGTTGAACGCGTCGAGCGTCTCGCTCTTGATCTGCACCGCGTCGTGATACGACTCCTGGAAGTTCTTGCGGTTGAGGCCTTTCTCCACCTCGAGCATGTAGCTTACCTGCTCGTGCGGCTCGCCCGCGGGTTCGGGCGCCGCCGCCTGGCCGAGTTCGTGTGTGCCCAGGACCTCGAACACCAGCACCGAGTGATGCGCCACCAGCGCGCGCCCGCTCTCGGTGATGATGTCCGGGTGCGGGATGCCTGCGTCGCCACAGGCCTCGCTGATCGCGCTCACCACGTCGGACGCGTACTCCCTGAGCGAGTAGTTTGCGCTCGACGGGAAGTCGGCCTTCGAACCGTCGTAATCGACCGCCAGGCCGCCGCCCGCGTCGAAATAGCGCAGCGGCGCGCCCAGGCGGTGCAGCTCGGTGAAGATCTTGGCCGCCTCGGTCAGCGCGGCCTTGATCGCCTGGATCGCGGTGACCTGCGAGCCGAGGTGGAAGTGCAGCAACTGGAAGCAGGAGAGCTTGCCGGCCTCGCGCAGCAGCTCCACGGCCCGCAGCAGCTCGAGCACCGACAGCCCGAACTTGGAGCGGTCGCCGCCCGAGCTCTCCCACTTTCCGCGTCCAGGTGCGGCGAGCTTGACTCGCACGCCGAGGTTGGGCTCGACGCCGAGGCGCTCGGCCTGCTCGAGGATCATCGGGACCTCGGTCAGCTTCTCCACCACCAGGATCACCTGCCGGCCAAGCTTGGTGGCGAGCAGCGCGGTCTCGACGAACTCGCGATCCTTGTACCCGTTGCACACGATCAGCGCGCGGTCGTTGTCCTGCAGGGCGATGGCCAGCAACAGCTCCGGCTTGGAGCCGGCCTCGAGACCGAAGTCGTGCCGCCGGCCGAACTCGATGACGTCCTCCACCACCTGCCGGTGCTGGTTGACCTTGATCGGGTACACGCCGCGGTAGCGTCCCTGAAAACCGTAACGCTTGATCGCGTCCTGGAATCCCCGGTTGAGCTGGTCGAGGCGGGAGCGGAGGATATTGGTGAATCGCAGCAGCACCGGCGGATCGATGCCGCGCTCGACAAGCTCGTCGATCAGCGACTTGAGATCGCATTCCACGGCCCGCCGGGGTGCAGGCCGGACGACCACGTTGCCCTTGCGGTTGATGTCGAAGAAGCCCAGACCCCACTTGTCGAGCATGTACAGCTCGCGGGCGTCGGGAATGCCCCAACGCCGCGGAGCGGGGCTCTGCCGCGGCTTCCTGCGCCTGACCCGTCCGGCCATCTCCACCTCGGTCCGCGGACTGTACTCACTTTTTCGGAAAATGCAAAATGATCTTGCAACGATTGCCCGCCCATGCTACAGGAGGCAGGTTTCAGCAACCGGACCATACGGTCCGGAATCGAGGTGCGATGATGAGCCGAGTATGTGATATCTGCGGCAAGCGGAGCCTGGTGGGCAACAACGTGAGCCACGCTCACAACAAGACCAAGAAGATCAGCCGCCCGAACCTGCAGAAGATCCGGGCCGTGGTGGACGGTCGAACAAAGCGCATCACGGTCTGCACGCGCTGCCTGCGCTCGGGAAAGGTGCAGAAGAGCGCCTGAAGTTCTCCGCCCTGCCCTCACCAAGCCCGGGTCCGCCACGACATGATGTATGAAAAACGGCCAGGCGCCACTCGTGTCACTCGCTGCTGTCCGCCCTGCCGCCGCCCTCGAAGGCGAAATCCCGCAGCGCCCTGAAGTCGGCCGCGCCGCCCCCATCGAAGCGCACGCCGAAGCGCAGCACCTCGCTGGTTTCGCCGGCCTCGGGCAGCATGGGCTGAATCCACACCACCTCGGCTTCGAGGATCAGGTACGTCGGTTCGCCGGGCAAGGAGAAGATGAGCTCCATTGGCTCGCCTACGTAGACCTCGCCCTTCAGGACCTCGAGACCGGCGCCGCCCGGGCCGAGACTCCAGATCCGCAGCGGCACCAGTCGGCCCAGCTTCTCGGTCGAGCAGAAGCTCCGCAGATCGGCCTGTCGCCTCGGGAACTGCCGAGAGGGTCTGCGCGTCATCGAATCGCGTTGCTCAGCCGTCTGAAGAGTCCTTCTTCTCGCTCCACGTCAGCAGAAACTCGCAGTTATCCGCACCCTGATGGATGCAGGCAACTTCGTTGACCTTGATCTCCTTGCCGCCGAGCAGCTCGATGAACTTCTCACACCAGCCCACGATGTTGAGGCAATGGACCCGCGAGAGGGTCCTGAACCCGGCCAGCCGGCAACGCAGCAGCCGGTTGTCGCCATCCTTCTCCTCGTCGATCACTTCCCACTGGCCCGGGCTGTAGTAGTTCTTCCACGCCGCCAGGGCCCGCTTGGTCACGAAACCCGGACTGAGGAAGCTCAAGATCGAGCGATAGACCGTGGTCAGGTCCATCTCCGCCGAGACGCGGCCGATCTCGTGCGCCAGCGCGCCGTCGCCCTGACCGAGAATCTCGTCGATCGATGCCAGCAGGTTGTGGAAGGTGCGATAGGGATACCACGTGGAAACGAGGATCCGCTCGTCGAAGACCTCGCGATCCTCGTCGTCCAGCAGGTCGAGCACGCGCTGCATGTCCTCTTCTGATGCACGCTTCTTGACCAGCTTGATCAGGCCCAGGATGGTCACACCCTTGACCCGGCATTCCGAGGCTTCTTCGTTCATCCCATTCCCGGCGCTGCCCCCCCGGGGGGCCTGTTTCGGCTACGCTGTACTGTTTTCTTGATACTGCAAGGCAGCCCGACTGTCAACGGGCCGAATTGGACGACAACGGTACGTCTTGCTCGCCGGATCCGGCGCGTCAAGGTGCGAGGTCCGGGCACGAAAGTCCGGGCAGCACGCGCTCCAATGTCGCGCGTGGGCGCCTCGCCGACCGGATCCCGGCTCGCTCGCCCGCCCTGTCAGGCCAGATCGCCCCCGGTCGTGGTCATCGTCAGCCGCCCGTGGAGCACGCCGCGCATGCCGATCAGCCGATCGGCCAGGGCCCGGATGTTCCCGCTGCGGCCCCGCAGGACCAGCACCTCCAGGCAGTGGTCGTGATCGAGATGCACGTGCAGGGTGGAGATCACCTCGTGCACGTGCTCGTGCTGTTGCTGGTTGAGCTTCCGGCCGAGCTCCCGCGTCTTGTGATCGTAGATCAGGGTGATCGTGCCGACCGCCTCGCCGCCCTCCTCTTCCCACTCCCGCTCCACGAGGTGGTTGCGGATCAGGTCGCGGATGGCCTCGGAGCGGTTGGTGTAACCCTGCGCCTCGATCGCCTCGTCGAATCGCGAGAGCAGCCTCTCGGGCAGTGAAATTCCGAACCTGATGATCTTGTTTGTCTTCTTTGCCATGTCAGCTCCGCTCGTCGAGATCCTCAGCCAGGGCGCCGATGTCGGGATACACCAGATCCGGCTGCCACTGCGCGTCGCGCAGCATCTCGCGCGTGGTCTCTCCCGAGAGCACCAGAATCGAGAGGATGCCGGCCCGCACGCCGGCCGCGATGTCGGTCATCAGCCGGTCACCCACGAAGGCCGCCGCCTCGGGGCCCACGCCTGCCCGCGCGAGGGCGCCGTCGATGATGTGCCGCTCCGGCTTGCCGATCACCTGCGGCCGCGCGCCGTCCGTGGCCGCGGCGATCATCTCGGCCATCGCGCCGGCGTCCGGGATGTACCCCTCCTCTACCGGACAGGTGAAGTCCGGATGCGTGGCGAAATACGGGACGCCGTCGCGGATCAGACGACAGGCGACGCGCACCCGCTCGTACGTCAGCTCCTTGTCGAAGGCCAGCAGCACCGCGTCCGGCTGCTCCGCCGTGAGGGTGAAGCCCTCGCGCTCGAACTGCTGGCAAAGGCTGGTGGTGCCGAGGAGGTAGATCCGCCGTCCCAGCCCGTGTTGAACAAAGTACTCGATCGTGGCGTCTCCCGAGGTGTAGACCGCGCCCTCGCCGCCGGGCAGATCCAGCGCGGCGAGCTTGTCCACGTATTCCGCGGAGGTCCTGGAGGAGTTGTTGGTGAGGAACAGGTGCCGCCGCCCGGTCCGGGAGAGCTGCTCGAAGAACCGCCTGGCACCCGGAAACACCTGGCGCCCGAGATACACGGTCCCGTCCATGTCGAGCAGGAAGCACTGTATCGCGGCCAGGCGCGCCTTCGGATCCACTCGCCGCCCTCCAGGGATGCACAGATCCTGTACCCTGGTGCGCGGGGCGCGGCAAGCCCTTTTTGTACCCGGGGCGGTTGACAAGCGGGCCGCAGCCGGGGGTAAGATGACCCGGCTAGCCACGGAGAGAGGCCCTTGAGCGGAGCGCTGCGCATCTTGCCGACGCTGCTGGCGATCCAGGCGTTGCTGGCCGGCCAGGCCCTGGCCCAGGTGATGCCCATGCTCGACATCCCGTGGAAGCGACTGGGCAATCCACCGCTCGACGCGGCCAAGAAGCAGCGCCTCAAGCAGCTGCTCAACGACACCTGGAACTACGGCGGCTGCGGCGGGCCGATCGCCTACTGCCTGAAGGAGATGCCGGACGAACCGTGGACGATCCGCACGGGCAAGGCCGTGATCCGGATGTTCCAGAATGGGATGAGCGACGGGCAGGTCGCGATCGAGATGATGCTGCGGGAGCAGAGCTGCAACGCCAAGACGGTCTACGACTTCAACCTCGAGGATCACCCGCCCAAGGGCACCCCGGGCGCCCCGGTGACGCTGGTGATCTGGTCCGACTTCCAGTGCCCGGCCTGCAGGGGGGCCATGCCGCTGGTCGACCGCCTGCTCGAGGAGTACCCGAACAAGATCGTGGTCTACTACAAGCACTTCCCGATTCCAAAGCTGCACCCCAAGTCGATCTCCGCGGCCCTGGCGGCCATCGCGGCCCACCGCTTCGGCAAGTTCTGGCCGATGCACGACCTGCTCTACAAGAACGCTCCGGACAACCTCTCGGGCGAGGAGATGGTGGGCTACGGCGTCTCCCTCGGGATCGACGAGAAGGAGTTCCGCAAGGCCTTCGCCGCCCCGACCACGTACCAGTACCTCGATCGCGATGTGAGGGAGGGGAACAAGAGTCGGGTAGACCGCACGCCGCTGTTCTACTTCAACGGCAAGCGCTTCATGGCCAGGCGCGACTTCGAGACCCTGGTCGAACGCGTGGCCGAGGAGCTCGATCTGCTCGCGGAGAAGAAGAACAACAAGTAGCGCCGGCCGGACGGACGCCGCGGGACGCTCCCCGCTCTACTCGCAGTTGTACTCGCCGATCTTGACGTCCTTGATGAAGAAGGCCACCGGCGATGGCGGCTGCTGCTCGTCGAAGCCGAGAAGGAACTGCCGGTACCCGTTCGAGAACCGGCTGCTGAAGGGCTCCCGATGGAACAGGTTGCCACCGACGAAGAACATCACATCGCGCTCGGTCCACTCGATGCGGAACATGTGGTTCATGTCCTGCTCGTGCTGGCCGATGGTGTAGTGCTCGTACCACTCGGCAGGGCCGCCATCCACCGGGAGCACGGTGCCCTTGACCAGTAGCTGGTACGGCGCCCCGGCCGCGCCGAAGCGCCAGATGGCCGAGTTCTGCTGACTCTGGGATGGGTGGAACGGCCGCCGCTCGTACGCGGTCATCGCATTGACCTTGATGCCCTCGGCCAGCGGCAGCTTGAAGCCGAACATCCGGGCCTCGAAGAAGCCGTTGCTGATCTTGCGTCCGATGTCGTAGATCAGGCGCCCGACAGCTCCGGTATCGTCGATGGTCTTGAATCCGCCGTCGGCAAAGATTCCGCCCTCGCGAGTCGCCCGGCCATCCAGTTCGTCGGGTCCGGCCAGCGAGTCATCCACGAGCAGGGTGAAGCTGTCCTTGCTGCACTCGGAGGTGTCGCTGTCCGTGTCGGTATCCGCGTCCGTGTCGACGTCGGTGTCCACGTCCGTGTCCGCGTCGGCGTCGCCACATCGGTACAGACCGACCTTCAGGTCCCGGAAGAACACGGGGACCGGCGAGCCCGGCAGCATGTCGTCGTGGCCGAGGATCAGGTGATTGAAGCCGTTGGAGTACGCGTCCAGGGGCTCGCGGTGGAACCGGCTGCCGTCGTAGAGGTACACCGCATCGTGCTCGGTCCACTCGATCCTGAGCACGACGCCGTCGTGATCGTAGTGGTGGGTCTGCTGCACGTCGTTGGAGTGCACGTACCAGTACAGATCGCCGCCGGCCGGCGGCACGGCGGTGCCCTTGGCCAGGTACTGGAAATCATCGCTCACCGAGGCGAAGCGCCAGGTGGCCGAGTGCTGGGCCTCGAGCAGCGGATGGTACGTCGGGCGCTCGTACGCGCTGACCACGTTCACCCGCTCGCCCTGGGCAAAGGGCACCGTGAAATCGTACAGGCGGACCTCGACGAAGCCGGCCCGCTGCTTGCGACCGAGGTCGTAGATGATGCGTCCGGCGGCGCCGCTGCCGTCGGTGGTGCGCCAGCCGCCGCCGGTGAAGCTGCCGCCGTACCGGGTGGCCCGGGCGTCGAGGCTGCCGGCGCTGTCGAGCGGGTCGTCGACGATGAGGATGAAGTCGCTCTTGTCGCAGTCACCGGTATCCGTGTCCGAGTCGGTATCCGCGTCGGTGTCCGAGTCGACGTCCGTGTCGGCGTCGCTGTCCACGTCCGTGTCCGCGTCGGAGTCGGCGTCGCTATCCACGTCCGCGTCCGCGTCGGAGTCGGTGTCAGCATCTGAGTCCGCGTCGGTATCGGTATCGGTGTCGGCGTCAGCATCTGAGTCCGCGTCGGTATCGGTGTCGGCGTCGCCGTTCGTGCAATGGCATTCGCTCCATTGACTCCCGTCGCCGGCACAGATCCGCCGACCCGCGGCCCCGTCCCCGCACTCGCAGTCCTCAACGGTGCCGGGCTCGCAGAAAGTGCTGCGCTGCTTGTCACCGCCGCAGCCGAGCGTCAGTGCCAGCCCGTACACCAGCACCAGCGCGATGATCGGACGTCGTTCCACGGGTCTCCGTCCCCGATATCAGGCGCGGATGAAGGCCACGGCCCACGCCCCCGGACCCATGTGTGTCCCGGCGGTGGTGGACATCGGCGTGTAGAGCAGCTCGGCGTCCGGCACCGCCTCTTGCAGCATGCGCGTCACCGGCCCCTCGACCCACTCCTGGCAGCCAGCGTCGGTGTACTGCAGCAGGATCCGCGGCCGCCCCTCGATCGACGCGGTAAAGTACTCCCGGGCCCGCTCGCGGGCGTACGCCAATCCGGCCTCGCGAGAGCGCACGATCGTCTCCTTCTTGGCGCCGTCGTCCTGGTGCACGATCACCGGCTTGACCTTGAAGGCATTGCCGAAGAAGGCGCCGACCCGGCTCATCCGGCCGCTGCGCGCGAGGTACTTCAGCGTGTCGAGGAACACGTACTCCTTGCAGAGGTTCCGGCGCTCCTCGGCGTAGTCCAGCAACACCCCGGGATCATCGCAACCGGCCGCGAACTCGGCCACGGTCCTCGCCACGAGCGAGAGCTGGCCCGAGGCGGCGCGGGAGTCCAGGATCCGCAGGCGATCGTCGACGTCGCACTCCTGCTTCCAGCGCCGGGCCACCTCGATGTTGCCGGTGTACTGACGCCCCACGGCCACGTACAGCACGGCCTCGTGCGCCGCGCAGGCAGCGGTCAGCCGAGCGCGGATCTCCTCCTCCGAGGCCTGGGCCGTGGTGATCGGCTCCCGGTCCTCGGCCAGCCGGCTGTACAGCTCGTCCGGCTCCACGTCGCACTCGGGCACCATGCGGCCGCCGAGGAAGACATGGCTGAAGTTGAGGCTCACGCCGAGCTCCTCGGCCGCGTTGCGCGAGATGCTGCCGGCCCCGTCGGTGAGCACGTGGACCCGCGTGCCCGCCGCCTTCCACCGCCGGGGCGCCCCGCTGGTCCGCACTCGCTCGGGACGGACGAACTCCTCCAGCCCGTGACGCCGGCGGAACTCGACCCGCTGCCGGTCCATATCCTCGTAATTCCAGGCGACCACCTCACCCAGAGCATCGGCCCACTCGCGCACCGGCTCCAGCTTGTCGGTGTGCAGGTGGATCTTGAACAGCCCGTCCTCCTCGACCAGCTCCACCGAGCGGCCGAGGCGCTCGACCTGTTCCGGATCGATCGGACCGTTGCCCCGCCGCAGCGCCAGGTCCACGCAGAACTGCCCCTCATCCTCGGCCCAGTGGCCCGACAGCCAGTCGGCGCGCACCGACAGCCCGTCCCACTCCCGGTCGCCGTCCGGCACCTCCAGGCCGTGCATGCCGTAGAGGAAGCCCTCGAGGAAGAACAGCAATCCCAGGGCGCCGGCATCCACCACACCGGCAGCCTCGAGCATCGGCAGCTCACGCGGAGTGTCGCGGACCGCCTCGCGCAGCGCCTCGACCAGCGGCTGCACCACGTCGGGATCGCCCTGGACCGCACCTGCCTCGGGCCGGCTGCAGAGCACGTCCATCACCGTGAGGATCGTGCCCTGCACGGGCCGCGGCACAGCGCCGTATGCCTGGTCGCGACCGCGCCGCGCGGCCTGTGCCAGCTCCGCCTCACCCGAGGCCAGGCCCTCGATCAGGCCGCTCAGGAACCGCGAGAGCAGATTGCCCGAGTTGCCCCGGGCGGCCAGCAGCAGCTCCCGCCGCAGCTCGACCCAGCTCCGGTCCCGTCCCTTGCACTCGAGCGGGGCGACCGTGGCAGAGAGATTCACGCCGGTGTCGCCGTCCGCCACCGGGAAGACGTTGATCGCGTTGAGCAAGTCCATGCGGCACTGCAGCCTGCTGGCCCCAGCCCTGAACCCGTCTCGCCAGAACACGGTCTCATCCATGGGCAATTCCTAGCACCCAGCCGCTCGTGCGGGATGGCACGCAACCCTGCTCGCCATCGAATTTGGTATTTTATTGGAAACAGCCCGCCGACGCAATACCCTGAAAGGGAAGCGCTATCATGGCGTTGCGGACCCGGCGAGGCCGTGGTATCTTCGCGGTCAGCCTCCGGGGGACCGTGATGATCAACTTCTCCTGGGTCGTACCCGAACAGCTCGCTGGCGGCTCCAGGCCGGGCTGGCTCGGCGAGCCGCGCCAGGATCTCGAGTTCCTCTGGGCCCGGGGAGTGCGCGCGATCATCGGCTTCACCGAGCCAGGAGTCGCCCTGGACTACGCCGCCGCTCCCGACGTCGAGTTCGAGACGCTGGTGTTCGAGGTCGAGGACCACACCGCCCCGCCCCCGGAGGTGCTCGGCCAGGGCCTGGCCTTCATCGATAGCTGCCGCTCGCGCGGGTTGCCGGTCCTGGTCCACTGCCTCGCCGGCATCGGCCGCACCGGAACACTGCTGGCCTGCTTCCTGGCCCGCGCCGAGGGCCTCGACGGCGATGGCGCGCTCGCACGCCTGCGCGCCCTTCGCCCGCACTCGGTGGAGACCCTAGAGCAGGAAGACGCAGTCCGCCGCTTCGCCTCGAGTCCGCGTTCCTAGCCGATTGTGCTACAATCGAGGGTAGATCTGGCTCGAGCGTGGGTGAGGTTCCAAGTGGCGCGACCGTTCTCGGAGGACTCGGAGAGCGACCTGCTGATCGCCCGCAGCCTGGCCGGCTTCTTCCAGGAGCTGGTCAGCAACGCGGCTCACCGCCTGCGGGTCTCGATGAGCCAGCCGGTGCAGGTCTACCTGGTCCAGCTGTTGACCTCCTGGGCCCGGAGGGAGGCCACGCCGCCGATGCAGGCCGCGCTGGGCCCCGAGCTGCTCTCGGCGCTGGCCGAGCCGGACCGGCCCCGCCGCTGGACCCAGCTCCGCAACATCGGCGACCGGGCGCTGTACGAGGGTGGGTACTTTGCCGCCCGGCTCGTCGATTCGATCGTCGATGTCGAGTACTATCGCTCGATCGGCCGTGACGCTTACAGTCACCTGTCGCTGGAACACCGCCGGGCCCACCTGCGGGCGCTGTTCGGAGAGCTGTCAGGACGCTTCGCCGAGCTGTCCCGCCTGCTCGCCGAGGCGGCCGAGTCCGGCCACCATTCGCCGGGCGATGCCGTGACCGATCTGTACGAGCGCTGGCTGGTCACCCGGAGCCGGCTGCTGGCGGATCGGCTGCGGGCGCTGGGGGTGCTTCCGGTGGCGCCCCGGGAGAAGGGCTAGGACCGGTCCCGGCTGCGCGCCGCAGGTAGATCACGTACAGCCCCAGCATCGTTCCCTGGTCCAGCCGCCGGACCGTGGTCACGGGCTGGAGCCGATCAGCCGGCGCCAGGTCGGCCGGCACCTCGAGGTCGCTCTCCCAGAGGATCAGCGCGGCGTCCGTGTGAGCCGAGCGGTCGGGCCACAGGTTGTACTGGCTCCGGCGCCAGCCCGGCCCAAAGGCGCGCGCCGGCGGGTGGCGGTGGTCGTAGAAGCCGAGCTCCGCCGCCTCCTGGTAGCGGCGCGTGTACAGCGGTAGCTGCGCGCCGAGCCGTCTCCGCTCCACGGCCACGGCCGCGGCCAGCCCCTGCCATCCGCGCAGGCGGGCCGTCGGGTCCTGGCGCGTCGGGGTCGGCAGGAAGGGCCAGGCCGAGTGCAGGTGTGCGGTGATCGCCATGGTCGCGCCCATCGCCACGCCGAGCCAGGCAAAGCCGCGCCAGCGGCGGCCGCGCCCGGATTCGGTGTCGATCACGCGCTCGCGGTACAGTCCGACCAGGGCCAGGAAGCCGGCAGGCCAGATCACGGCCGGCCAGTTGGCCTCGAGCTTGCGGGCCAGCCCCGCGGCGATGAACACCAGCAGCGGTACGAGGAAGAAGTAGCGCAGCAGCACCCGCGACTCCTGTTCGCGGCCCTCGGCCCCCCGGCTCCCCCGCAGGGTGAGCAGGCAACCGATGAAGAACACCGGGTTGACCAGCATCGCCTGCCCGCCGAGGAACTCGCCCAGATTGGCCAGCACGCCGTGGCCCGGACCGCGGACCGCATGCTCCAGCTGGAAACCGATCGAGACGAATCCAAAGCTCCAGTTCCACAGCAGGTTGGGCAGGAAGATCAGCAGGGCCAGGCCGGCGGCGAGGTACGGTCCCGGCCGCTTGAGCTGTCGCAGGCGCTGCCCGGACGAGATCAGGTAGAGCAGCGCACAGAGCGGGAGCAGCGCCGCGCTGTACTTGGCCTGCAGCGCCAGGCCGACGGCCGCGCCGGCGGCGAGCCAGTGGAGCAGGCGGCCGGAGTCCAGGGCGCGGGCGCCGACATACAGCGCCAGCAGCCAGAAGAAGATCAGCGGCGCATCCGGTGTGGCCAGCGAGGAGCCGGCAGAGAACAGCACCGTGGCATTGGCCATGATCACCGCGACCAGGCCCCAGCGCGGCCCGGCCCACAGATCGCGGGCAGCAATGAACAGCAGGCCCTGCGTCAGCGAGCCGAGGATCACCGTCGGGAGCCGCACCGCGACCTCGTGGTCGCCCAGCAGGGCGGTGCTGCCCCGGATCAGCCATGCCAGCAGCGGCGGGTGGTCGAAGTAGCCCCAGTCCGGGATCTGGGACCAGGTCCAGTAATAGGCCTCGTCCGGCGCCAGCTCGACAGCACCCGACCAGAGCAGGCGCAGCAGACCGCTGACCGCGATCAGGATCATGGCGGACCAGGTGTGGATCGCTGCGCGGTTCATCGGAGGGAGGATAGGTTGAGGTGCGAGGGGCGTCAAGCCGTGCGCCTGCTCCTCGTCGTCGGCGGCGTCACCGAGCGGCGGATTGACACCCCTGGATCGCGGTGTTATTTCCTCGTATCCACGTAGGCTTGGGAGGTCACGTGAAGCATCAGGCGCTGGTCACCGGGGCGAGCCGTGGAATCGGACGGGCCATCGCGCTCCGGCTGGCCCGGGATGGCTTCCGGGTCTGGATCAACTTTCGCTCGGGTGAGGACGCGGCCCGGGAGGTGCTGGCCGAGATCGAGGCCGCCGGCGGCGAGGCCCTGCTCACGCCCTTTGACGTGGCCGGCGGCGACGAGGTCGAGACCGTGCTCAAGGCGCTCCTCGAGGAGCACGGACCGGTGCAGGCCCTGGTCAACAACGCCGGCATCACCGCCGACAAGCTGCTGCTGCAGATGAAGGCCGAGGACTGGGAGCGGGTGCTGCAGACCAACCTCGGCGGCGCGTACCGCGTCACCAAGACCGTGCTGTGGGAGATGTTCCGCAAGAAGATCAAGGGTCGCATCGTGAACATCGCCTCGGTCAGCGGGCAGACCGGACTCCCCGGCCAGACCAACTACTCGGCCTCCAAGGCCGGGCTGATCGGCTTCACCAAGAGCCTGGCGCGCGAGATGGGGCGGCGCGAGATCCTGGTCAACGCGGTGGCGCCGGGCCTGATCGCCACGGACATGACCGAGGCGATGGCCAAGGACAAGACCGCGCTGGCGCAGATCCCGGTCCGCCGGGCCGGAACCGCAGAGGAGGTCGCCGGAGTGGTCAGCTTCCTCTGCGGCCCGGACGCCTCGTACGTCACCGGCCAGGTGATCGGCGTCAGTGGCGGGATGGTGACCTAGTCCTCCATGAACGCTGACTTCCGCCCCTGCGCCGTGATCCCGGTGTACAACCATGCGGCAAGCGTGGGCCGGGTGGTTCGCGAGACCGCGACCCGGCTGTCACCGGTGCTGGTGGTCGACGACGGCTCGACCGACGGCTCGGGTGAGGCGGCCGAGGCGGCCGGCGCCGAGCTGATACGCCATCCGGTCAACCAGGGCAAGGGCGAGGCCCTGCTGACCGCGATGAACGAGGCCGCGCGCCGCGGCTTCACGCACGTGGTCACGCTCGACGCCGACGGCCAGCACGATCCATCCGACATCCCGGACCTGCTCGCCGAGGCGCGGGCCCACCGCGATGGGATCGTGATCGGTCACCGACGGATGGCCGGCGCCAGGGCCCCGATGGCCAACCGCATCGGTCGCCACATCTCCAACTTCTGGGTCGCGCTCGAGGGCCTGGCGTACGTGGCCGACGCCCAGTGCGGGTATCGCGTGTACCCGGTCGCAACCGTACTCGGCCTGCCACTGCGGACCCGCGGCTACGAGTTCGAGATCGAGGTGCTGGTGCGCGCGGCGCGCCAGTGCCTGCCCCTGCGCAATGTACCGGTCCAAGTGGTGTACGATACTCCCGAGGGCCGGGTCACGCATTTCGATCAATGGCGCGACAACCTGCGCCTCTCGCGGCTCAACGCGGAGCTGTGCTTCAGCTTGCTCCCGGCTCTGCCCGGGATCCTGCGAAACCGCTCCCACAGGACGGACCCTGGAGCCACTCCGCGGAGCCTACAGAACCTGGCTCTCGAGGCCGGTTTCCTGATGACCCGGGTGGTCGGCATGGAGCTGGCCCGCGCGCTGGTGCTCGCGCCGACCGTGACCTTCTACCTGCTGAAATCTCCGACGCTGCGAAGGACGCTGCTGAGCTACGCGGGCCGCCAGCGGCCCGCAGCCGACCCGGCTGATCGCCTGCAACTGGCCTGGCGCGTGCTGTTCCGCTTCTCCGAGTCCCTGCTCGAGCGGATGATGCGAACGCAAGGGCTGTGGGCGCGGGAGTGGAACCGGGAGGCCGGCGAGGAGGGTGTCCAGCGCATCCGCGACGCCCTGGCCGAGGGCCGGGGCGTGGTGCTGGTCACGGCACACATGGGGCGCTGGGCCGAGGCCGCGGAGATCCTGATCCGCGCCGGCCTCGACCCGATAATGGTGATGGACCGCAGCGAGGCCGACGCCTTCACGCGGACCCAGGAGCGGGTGCGCCAGCCGACGCCGCGGATCGAGGACGCCAGCGCAGGCGCCGCAAGCGGGATCCGGCTCCTCAAACAACTGCGACGGGGCGAGCTGCTCGCGATCATGGGCGACCGGCTGGCCGGCGATCCCGGAGCCGAGGTCGGTCTGCTCGGCGGTCCGATCCGCCTGCCGCTCGGCCCCTTCCTGCTCGCGGCCACGGCCGGCTCCCCGTGGTTCGCGGTAGGCGGCTTCGTCGAAGCGGACGGCCGCATCCGCACCCAGGTCGAGGGGCCCTTCCGCCCGGTGGCAGGACGCGGCGAGCGGCGCAAGGCCGCGGGCGAGGAGGCGCGGCGTTTCTCCGGCCTGCTCGAGCGCTGGATCCGGCTCTACCCGGAGCAGTGGTTCAACTTCCAGGACCCGTGGCAGGCGGCTGTCGAGGCCGCAGGCCGCGACAGATCGCGGACGCAGCAATCTGGCCAGGACTAGCCACCGCTCAACCCTGTGGTGTATAACTCCGGATCGATGAGGAGAGCCGCCGGATGTCTCGTGCCCCGGACCTGCTGATCCTGCTCGCCCTGCTTGCGGCCTCCTGGCCCGCCGGAGCGCGCACCCTCGAGCAGGGCAGCGTGGTGGTGATGGACCTGGTACCCGAGCGGGGCATGGATCCCAGCGCGGTCCGCATCCTCAACGGCGTGCTGCTCAACGAGATCGGCCGCAGCAACCGCTTCCGTCATGTCATCGGCCAGCAGGACATCATGGCCATGGTGCGGATGGAGGAGGAGCGGATCAAGCTTACCGGCTGCGTGGATGACGCCTGCCTCGCCGACATCGGCGGCGCCCTGGGCGTGGAGTACATGATCGCCGGCGAGGTCGGGCGACTCGACGAGGACACGGTACTCAACCTCAAGCTGATGAACGTCAAGCAGGCCCGGGTCGACGGCCGGACGAGCATCCTGATCGCCGCCGACGAGGGCGGCATGCTCTCCGCAATGAAGCGAGCGGTCCGCGAGGTGGTGCTCGACCCACTGCCTCCGCTCGAAACGCCCAGCGATCCGACCGAGGAGACGCCCGGCGATCCCACCGAGGAGACGCCCGCCGATCCGACCGGCGAGGCGCCCGGCGACCCGGTCGTCGAGACGCCCGGTGACGCGGCCGGGGCGGCCGGTCCGCGGAGCGAAACGGCCGTGGCCCCCTGGGTCACCCTGGGCCTGACCCTGGCCGCGGGCGTGGCCGGCGGCGCGGTGGCCGGCCTGGCTTACAGCGACCACGCGGCAATGGACGAGGAGCTTCGCGGGACGCCGGCCTGGAGCGATCTGAAGACCTCGACCGAGAGCAAATCGCTCGCCGCGGACGTGCTGTTCGGCGTGGCCGGCGCCGCAGCCGTGGCCACGATCGTGCTGTTCGTGGTGGGCAGCGTTGCCAACGACGAGGATCCGCCGCCCGCCGAGGCCCGGCTGGTGCCGCTGCGCGGGGGCGGAGCGGCTTCGTTGATACTGAGGTTCGACTAGCATGGTCGCGCTAATCCCGAGGTCGACGCTGCGGCTCCTGCTCGCCCTGCTCCTGTGCTCGGTCGGCTGCAGCGCGGTACTCGACACCGCGGAGCAGGGCCGGGACTGCCGCAGCAGCAGCCGGACCTGCCCGGCCGGCTGGCACTGCGATCCGGCCAGCGGGAACTGCGTGCGCGGAGCCGCGGACTCGGATGCGGACACGGACTCGGACACGGACAACGACTCGGATATGGACACGGATCTGGACCTCGACCTGGACACGGACAGCGACTCGGACACGGACACCGACAGCGACTCGGATACCGACACCGACAGCGACACGGATTCGGACAGCGACACCGACAGCGATAGCGACACGGACAACGACACCGACTCGGACAGCGACACCGACTCGGACAGCGACACCGACTCGGACAGCGACACCGACACGGACAGCGATAGCGACACGGACAGCGATACCGATCCGAGCCTCACCTGCGCTCTCAACAGCAAGGGCTTTCAGCAGTGCACGCGCGACGATGGTCGTGGCGGCCCCTTCGTGAAGATCTCGGACGGCCCGGAAAGCGACTTCCTCATGGGCTGCGACGAGGTGCGCAACGGTACGAGCTGGACCTGCGGACCCTATGAGACCCCGCAGCACCCGGTGCACCTCTCGGCGTTCGGCATCGACGTTCATGAGATCAGCCAGGCCGAGTACAAGGAGTACATCGACGACACGGGCGCCGCGACGCCCACCTGCGACTGGGATCCCGACCACACGCCCGACGACCCGGTGGTCTGCCTCAGCTACTACGATCTGCAGGCGTACTGCCAGTGGCTCGGCGGTGACCTGCCCACCGAGGCGCAGTGGGAGTTCGCGGCGCGGGGTCCGATGACGGATCTGGGCGACTACGCGGCATTCCCTTGGGGCACCAACGATATCGACTGCAGCCACGCGAACACCTCGGCCTGCAGCCGGGGGATCGACGCCGTCACCGCCAACGGCGCCGGCCTCTCGCCCATTGGCCTGTACAACCTGTCCGGAAACGTCTTCGAGTGGGTGCGCGACAACTTCGCCACTGACTACTACGAGGGATCACCGCCGCTCGATCCGCAAGGGCCGGACAGCGGGATGGGCAAGGTGATGCGGGGCGGCTCCTGGCGCAACGCCGACGCGCAGGCCCGTGCGGCCTTCCGTACCGGTGACGATCCCATGACCACGCCCACGGACGACGTGGGCGCACGCTGCTACCGGCCGATACCCGCCCGATGACCTGGGATTGAAATCCCTACAAAAGGGATTCAGCCCCAGTTCACATATGATAGCTCCGCTGGTACAGCGGGTACGCGTCGCACAGCTCCAGCACGCGCTTGCGCACCGTATCCAGGTGAGCCTCGTCGTCGGGCGCGGAGAGCGCCTGGTGGATCAGCTCGCAGACCTCGTCCATCTGCGTCTCGCGCATGGAGCGGCTGGTCAACGCCGGGCTGCCGATGCGGATGCCGCTGGCCTCACGGGCCTGCCTGGGATCGAAGGGGATCAGGTTCTTGTTCACCGTGATGTTCACGCGGCCGAGCACCTCGGTCGCGCTGTGGCCGGTGAGGTCGATTGGGGTCAGGTCGACCAGCACCATGTGGTTGTCCGTGCCGCCGGCCACGAGGCGGTACCCGCGGTTCTTCATCCCCAGGGCCAGGGCGCGGGCGTTCTTGAGGATCTGCTCCTGGTACAGCCGGAACTCGGGCGCCATCGCCTCCTTGAGCGCGATGGCCTTGGCCGCGACGACGTGCATGTGCGGCCCGCCCTGCATGCCCGGAAAGACCTGGCTGTCGATCTTCTTGCCGTACTCCTGCCGTGAGAGGATTATCCCGCCGCGCGGGCCGCGCATCGTCTTGTGCGTGGTGGCGGTGACCACGTCGCAGTACGGGAAGGGATCGGGGTGCAGCTTGGCCGCGACCAGGCCGGCGATATGCGCGATGTCGGCCATCAGGAACGCGCCGACCTCGCGGGCGACCTCGGCGAAGCGCGAGAAGTGGATGAAGCGCGAGTACGCGCTGGCGCCGCAGATGATCAGCTTGGGCTTGTGCTCCTCGGCGAGGGCGCGCACCTCGTTCATGTCGATCTGCTCTGTCTCGCGGTTCACGCCGTAGAACACCGAGTTGTACGCATGGCCCGAGAAGTTCCTCTTGTACCCGTGGGACAGGTGCCCGCCCATGTCGAGGCCCATCGCGAGGATCGTGTCCCCGCGCTCGAGCAGACCGAAGTAGACCGCCATATTGGCCTGGGTGCCGGAGTGCGGCTGCACGTTGGCGTGCTCGGCGCCGAAGATCTCCTGGGCCCGCGCAATGGCCAGCCTCTCGCAGACATCGACCCACTCGCATCCGCCGTAGTAGCGGCGGCCCGGGTAGCCCTCGGCGTACTTGTTGGTCAGCGTTGAGCCCAGGGCCTCCAGCACGGCCAGGGAGACGAAGTTCTCGCTGGCGATCAGCTCGAGGTTGGTCTGCTGGCGCCGGACCTCGCAGGTGATGGCCTCGAAGACCTCGGGATCGACCTGAAGCAGGGGGCTGAGCATGTTTCCCTCCAGGTGACGATTTGGCGCAGGTTGCCCGCTTTGACCCACCGAGTCAAGTGTCCCCTGACCGCGTGTGGTAGCCGGTCACGGTCAGGGGGATGATGGACAGCCCTTGACCTTTGCGCTAACGTGCCCCACCGTGGTTCGGGGGAGCGGGAGTCGGAAGATGTCGGACGCCGAAGCCCTGCTCGGCAAGCTGCAGGACGCGATCCGGCCGCTGGACAGGGTGGCGGTGGCCTTCTCGGGCGGTGTGGATTCCTCGACCCTGCTCGCCGCGGCGGCGAGCGCCCTGCCCGGCCGCGTCACCGCGGTCATTGCCGAGTCCGCGGCGCACCCGGTCTCCGATCGCGAGGCTGCGTCAACGGTGCTCGAGTGGCTCGACGTGCCGCACTGGAAGATCAACGTCGATCCGCTGGCGCTCGCGCAGGTCCGGGCCAACGCCCACGACCGCTGCTACCACTGCAAGCACGCGCTGTTCTCCAGGATGCTCGAGCTGACCCGGCTGGAGAATCTCGGCGTGCTCTGCGACGCGACCAACGCCGACGACCTCGAGCTGCACCGCCCGGGCCGCAAGGCGCTGAAGGAGCTGGGCGTGAAGAGCCCGCTCGCCGAGCAGGGCCTGACCAAGGACGATGTGCGGGCCGTGGCCCGCCTGCTCGAGCTGCCCGTGGCGGAGCGGCCGTCCGCGGCCTGCCTGATCACACGGATACCCTACGACCAGACCGTGACCGCGGAACGACTCCAGCGCATCGACCGAGGCGAGAGCCTGCTGCGCGGACTGGGCTTCGGTCAGCTGCGGCTGCGCGATCACGGCACGGTGGCGCGCGTCGAGGTGCCGGTGGCCGATCTCGGTCGCGCACTCGAGCAGCGCGAGGCGATCGCCCGCGGCCTGCGCGCCGAGGGCTGGCAGCACGTGAGCCTCGACCTGGAAGGCTTCCGCAGCGGAAGCTACGACACAATTTCGAACTCAGGAGCATCGACGTGAAGCAAGAGGACCTGCGCGCCCTGCTCGAGGCCCTGGCCGGCGGCGAGCTCGACGTGGAAGCCGCGCTGAAACGCCTCGGCCCGGACGCGGGCATCCTGGATCTGGGATTCGCCCGGCTGGACACGGATCGCGAGCGTCGCACCGGGCTTGCCGAGGTGATCTTCTCTCCGGGCAAGACTGAGGAGCAGTTGAGCCTGCTGATCGACCGCTCGCTGGAGAGCCACGGCTCCGTGCTGGTCACCCGGATCAGCACTGAACGCGCTTTGCCGCTGATGCGTCGGCACCCGATCCTCAAGCACAACGCGATCGGCCGTGTCCTGCGCGCGCCGAGGGAGCCCACGCCCGAGTGCCCGCCCGTTGCCGTGGTCTCGGCCGGGACCTCGGATCAGCCCGTGGCCGAGGAGGCTTCCGCTGTGCTGGAGCACCTGGGTCATCCGGTCGATCGCGTCGCCGACGTGGGCGTGGCCGGGATCCACCGCCTGTTCGGCGTGCTCGACCGGTTGCGCGCTGCCCGCGTGCTGGTGGTGGTGGCGGGCATGGAGGGCGCCCTGCCCTCGGTGGTGGCGGGCCTGGTCGACCGGCCGGTGGTGGCGGTGCCGACCTCGGTGGGGTACGGCGCGAGCTTCGGCGGCGTGGCCGCCCTGCTCGGCATGCTCAACTCCTGCGCCGGAGGCATGGGCGTGGTCAACATCGACAACGGCTTCGGCGCGGCCACCCTGGTGCACCGCATCGCACCGCCCGGGTCGGACGGATGAGCCGGCGCATCGTCCATATCGACTGCGTGGGTGGCATCGCCGGTGACATGCTGGTCTCGGCGCTATGCGCGGCCGCCGGCAGCACCGAGATCGTCGACGCGCTGCCCGGGAAGCTCGGCATAGACGACGTGAGGCTGGAGTGGTCCGAGGCGCGACCCGGCGGCTTTGCGGCGCATCGATTGACCGTGCGCTTCGAGGCGGCGGCGCACCCGCACCACCGCGGGCTCGCCGACGTGGAGGCGATCCTCGAGCGCGCCGACCTGGCCGGGCCGGTGCGCGACCGAGCCCTGGCCGTGTTCCGCAGGATGGCCGAGGCCGAGTCCCGGGTGCACGGCGTGCCGATCGACGAGATGCACTTCCACGAGGTGGGCGCGGTGGACGCGCTGATCGACGTGGCCGCCGCCTGCGCGATGCTGGAGTCGCTGGGCCCGGAGGAGGTGGTCTGTTCGCCCCTGCCGATGGGCCACGGCACCGTGGAGTGCGCCCACGGCACGCTGCCCTTGCCCTCACCGGCCGTGGCCGCGATGCTGGTCGGTGTGCCCGTGCGCGAGGTCGACGTGCGGGGCGAGACGGTCACGCCCACGGGCGCGGCCCTGGCCACCACGCTGGCCGATCGCTTCGGCTCGATGCCGTCGATGACGGTCGAGGCCATGGGCGTGGGCGGCGGTTCGCGGGAGTTCGAGGGGCTGGCCAACGTGGTGCGGGTCTTCGTCGGCTCGGCAGGCGATTCGGAGCGCCGGGCCGAGGGCACGGCCAACGTGCTCGTCGAATGCAATGTCGACGATCTCGACCCGCGCGTGCTGCCCACGGTGATCGAGCGGCTGCTCGCGGCCGGCGCGCTCGATGCGTACGTCACGCCGATCGTGATGAAGAAGGGTCGGCCGGGACACCTGATCACCGCGCTCGCCGCGCCCGAGACGTCCGAGGCCGCAGTGCAGGTGCTGCTGCGCGACACGACCAGCCTCGGCTGCCGCATCACACCCGTGACCAAGCGTGAGCTGGAGCGCCGGATGGAGCAGGCGGTCACGCCCTGGGGCGCGGTGCCGGTCAAGGTGGCGCTGCTCGAGGGCCAGGTGCTACGGCGGATGCCCGAGTTCGACGCCTGCGCCGAGCTGGCCAAGCGCGCCGGCGTGCCCGTGCGCGACGTGCTCGCCGCGGCGGGCGCGACCGAGGGGCAGGACGACTAGGGCAACTAGATGCTGTCGCCACGGCATGAATGCCGTGGCGGTGTGGGGGCGTTTCGCCGCAGGCTCCTACGAATCCTCTCCCGCCAGATAGCGCACCAGCCGACACCAGAACCTCGAGTACCCGGCCCAGGAGAGCATGCTCCCGGCCCAGCCGGGCGCGCAGTCCGCGGCAAAGGCGCAGGTGCGGCCCTGGCCGTGGCGGCCGACCACCAGCAGCGGATCGCCGGTGCTGGTCCGCGCCAGCACCTCGGCCTCGGGCCTGGCCGTGAGCCGGTTGTACCCGGCGAACAGCACCTCCTCCCAGGAAGGCAGCCGGCGCAGCAGCGGGTGCTCGGGCTCGAGCACCTCCAGCGAGCAGCCCTCGGGTAGCTCGCAACGATCGTCGCCGTCCTTGATCGCTACCGGCAGCGCCTCCTCGATCGGCGTGTCGTGGAAGCGCGCCTGACCACCGAGCCCGCCGAAGCTGAACCAGCCGCCGATCATCATCAACCCGCCGCCCGCGGCCACGTAGTCGCGAATCTGCACCAGGCGGTTGGGACGCGGCGGCAGGCTGCGCTGGTCGCGGTACAGCAGCAGCGAGTCGGCGATCACGTCCGAGAGGATCGCCACGTCGTAGGTCTGGAAGTCCTGAACGCGCTGCGGCAGCTGCTCCATCGCCTCTGCACCGCCCATGTGGGTGACCTCGATCGCACCGTCAGAGGCGAGCGCGCTGCGCAGATGGATCGACTCGTCGAGGACCCCGGAGGCCACGTACGAGCCCAGGCCGGGTGTGGCGTGGTACTGGAACGCCTCCACGTCGCCCACATAGAGCACCCGGATCTCCGACCGCTTCTTCTCCTCCGCCATCGGCTTCCCCTCATTCTGTCCGCGACGCAAAGGTCGATACGAGCTCGACCGAGACCCTGGCCCGCGGGAACTCCTCTCGGATCGCCTCGCCCAGCCGGCGCCGCGCACCGTCGAGCTCGTCTCCCTTCGGCACCGCGGACCGCACATTGAAGGTCACGTTGACCTGATCGCGGGATCCGAGCATCCGCAAATCGCTCCAGGACTCGACCAGCGGCTCGCGCTCCGCGGCTTCCCGGATCAGCACCTCGATCCGCGTCTTCAGCGGATGATCGAGATTGACCGGATCCATGTGCACCACCGCGGCGCCTCGATCGCCCGCCACCGCCTCCTCGACCCGATGAGTCATGCCGTGCACGTCCATCGCGCTCAGATCGTCGGAGATCTCCACGTGCAGCGATGTGAATCGCACCGGGCCGTAGTGGTGGACCATGATGTTGTGCACGCCGAGCACGCCCTCCACCTGCAGGGCGCGCCGCTTGACCTCGGCCAGTTCCTCGAGCGACGGCGCCCGGCCGAGCAGCACGTCGAAGGCTCTCCGACCCACGTCCAGCGCAACCTTGAGCAGCAGCAGACTTATCACCACGCCCATCACGCCGTCCACCACCGGGACCCCGTAGCGTCCGGCGATCATGCCGCCGGCCACCATGACCGTGGCCAGCACATCGGAACGGTGGTGCCAGGCATCTGCCTGCAGCGCGGTGTTACCGCTGGCGCGGGACAGTGCCCCGGCGAAACGCGCCAGCCATTCCTTGGCCGCCGCGGTACTCAAGATCACGCCGACCACCAGCCAGGAGGCCTGCACTGGCTGCGGGTCGAGGATGCGCTCCACCGAGGTGCGGGCGAACTCCACGCCGGCCGTGGCCAGCAGCACGGCCACCACCACCGCGGCCACGCTCTCGGCGCGCCCGTGGCCGTAGGGATGGTCTGCGTCGGGCGGCCGGCGGGCGATGTACGAGCCCGCGATGATCACCACCGAGGTGACGCAGTCCGCCAGGGTGTGCACCGCGTCGGCGACCAGGGCGATGCTGCCGGTGAGCAGGCCGAGGCCCAGCTTGAGCGCGAACAGCGCGGCGTTGACCACGACGCTGATGTAGCCCTCGAGCAGGCCGTAGGCCGGGCTACGCTCCTCCTCGGACAAAGGCTCGCGGCCACGCTCGATGAAGGTGCGGACCAGCCAGCCGGTCAGCGGTCCGAAGCGCTGCGGCCGGTCCGACATCAGAAGCTAAAAGCCGCCCGCGCCACCACGCCGTCAGCTGCTGATGCCGGTCCGACCGAGGCCGATACACCGGACTCGCCGCCGTACAGGCCCCACTCGGAGAGCAGCAGCGCGACCACGCCGGCCGCGGCCAGCCCGCCGGCCACGCCGAACATCACGTTGGCGGTCAGCTTGCGGTCCTCGTAGCGCTGTTCGAGGTTGCCGACCACCACGTGATCGACGAGGCTGGAGCTGGTGTACTCCTCGTGGCTCGCCTTGGCGTCGGCCGCGGCGATGCCGAAACCTGCGCCGAGCACCGCGCAGACCACGGCGGCCCCGCCCACGGCGAGCACGGTCCAGGTCGGCAGGGGAGCGTCGGACGCGGGCTGCGCCGCGGCCGTGGTCGTGACGGGCTCGGATACCGGCTCGGCCGCGGGCTCGGCCTCGGCCGCGGACTCGGCCTCCACGGGATCTAGATCAGTCTCGGCGCTGGCGGTCAGCTCCTCGGTCTCGGGCTCGGCCGGAGTGTCCTCCGCTCGTTGCTCCTCGGCGACGGGCTCCTCGCCAGGGGGTTCCTCGGCGGGCGCCTCCCCACCGCCGGAGTCCTCCCCCCAGGTGTCGTCCGTGGCGACATCCTTGGGGCCGTCATTCACCGGCTCCTCGGCGCCGTCGTCGAGGGAGAGGGTCATCTCCCGGCTGCCACCCTCTTCGGATGCCTCCTCTGCCTCCGCCTCTGGCTCCGGCGTGACAGCTTCGGCGGGCGCCTCCTCTGCCTCCGCCTCCGGCTCCGGCGTGACAGCTTCGGCGGGCGCCTCTTCGCCGCCGGCCTCGACTTTCTTCAAGAACCGTGTCTTGGTCCAGGCGCGCTCGCCGTCCGGACCCACGATCAGGATGTCGTTCTTGATCGCCCGCCGCACCTTGGCCCGCTCGCCCTTCTCCACGGACCAGGGCTCGCCCTTGCTCTTGCCGACCTGGGACATCACGAAGTCCTTGACGAACTCCACCTCGTCCCCGGGCTTGAACTCGGAATCCTCGGCGACAGCGGCGCCGGCGACGAGCAGCGCCGCGCACACGGCTGCAGCCGAGAGCAACGATCGGATCCTGCTCTCTCTCATCGGTGCCTCCATCACGCTCATGGCACGATCTTTCCGGACACCACGGAATCGGCGCGGACCTCGTTGCCCGCCCGATCCTGCAGGATCACCGATAAGTGGTAGTCACCCACCGGATCCGCAGGCTGCGCCCGTCGCTCCCAGGCGAAGATCTGGGTGTTCTGATCGCTGCCGACCGCGGCGAAGCTGATCCCGGGCGGATCGGACTCGAGCGCCGGACGTTGAGCCAGCGGCTCGCTCACCGCCATCTCGAGCAGCATGACCTGGCCCGCCTTGACCGTGTTCGGCAGGATCTCGACCTGCCGCATGGCCGGCGGCGTGAAGTCGAGACAGACCGCGCCCGCCGGCACCGGGGCCGAGACATTGCCCGCCAGATCCCGCAGCGCCACGGTCACGGCCCGACACCCCTCGGGCTCGGTGCCCGCGGCCGTGTACTCGAAGAGGAGCTCGTCTTCGACGCCCGCGCCCTCGAGCCAGGGGCTGCCGTCTTCGAACTGAACGATCGCGCCGTTCTCGGCCAGGGCCTCGTTGGGGTTGAAGGTCAGCGTGGCCGTGCTGCCGGCGGCGAGGAGCGTGGCATCGAGGACCGGCGGTCCGGTCAGCCGCGGCGGCTGTGCGTCGAGCAGCACTGTGCCCAGCTCGAGGTCGCGCGCCTCGTTGCCGAACAGATCGACCAGCGTCACCATGACCTTGGCCTCGGCTTCCTCGAGCACGGACAGCTCGGCGCCGCTGGGGCGGTACACGAAGCGGTAGCTCAATGCATCCGAGCCGTCCGGATCGAGGGCGAACACGCCGGTTCCGCCAGGCGCGCGCAGCTCCACCTCGGGCGCCCGCATCAGCTCCTCGCTCACCGAGAAGGCCGCCTCCAGCTGGACGCCGACCGTGGCCGAGGCCGGTGTGAGCGAGGGCTCGCCGTCCAGGCCGGGCGGCGTCGTGTCCGAAGAGCCGGACTGCATGCAACGGCCGTCAGACTCCCGGCAGACATAGCCGGCCGGGCATTCCTGGCTCTCGCTGCAGGCATAGGCCACCCCGTCGGGCAGCGACAGATCCCCGGTGCAGGCGGATAGCGCCAGAGGACCGAGAAGGCCTGTCAGAAGCAACTTTCCGAAGGGCCGCCGGCATCGCATGCCGCACCTCCAGGCTCGGGATTGAGCGGAGTCTAGCACGACCGGGCCGGTGTGCAAACACTGGTTGTCGCCGGGGTGGAGTAAAAAATTGCGTCCACGGCGCCACCGCGAATAGGATGGTGCTCCGGAGGTTCGATGGGCTCGAGGATCCTGGTGCTGGGCGCCGGTCGGGTCGGAGGCGCGATCGCGCTCGATCTGGCAGCCAATCCCGCGGTCGAGGTCACGGTGGTCGACCGCAGCGAGGAAGCCCTCGAGCCCCTGGATGAGTTCGTGCGCTGCCACTGCCGCCAGGCCGACCTGGACGAAGCCGAGGTCGTGCGCGAGCTGGCCGAGGAGCACGATCTCGTGGTCAACGCGGTGCCGGGTCGGCTGGGCCTGCAGACGCTGCAGGCGGTGCTCGAGGCCGGACGCGACGCCGTGGACATCAGCTTCATGCCCGAGGATCCGCGCTCGCTCGACGGGCTGGCCCGCGAGCGAGGTGTGACCGCGGTGGTGGACGCGGGCGTGGCCCCGGGCCTGAGTCACCTGATCGTGGGGCGCCTGTCCGCGATCCTGGAGAAGCTGGACGAGGTGACGATCCAGGTCGGCGGCCTGCCCGAGCAACCCGAGCCGCCGTGGTTCTACGCCGCCGTGTTCTCGCCGGCCGACGTGCTGGAGGAGTACCTGCGGCCGGCGCGACTGATCGAGAACGGACGGATCGTGCACCGCGATCCGCTAGAGACTGTCGAGAGTGTCGAGTTCCCGGGTCTCGGCGTGCTCGAAGCCTTTGACAGCGACGGGCTGCGCACACTGCTCGACACGGTGAAAACCGGGAGGATGCGCGAGCAGACCCTGCGCTATCCGGGGCACCTGTCGCAGATCAAGGTGCTGCAGGACGAGGGCCTGCTGTCCCGCGAACCGATCACCGCGGGCCACACGTCGATGCCGCAGCTCGCGGCCACGGCCGCGATCCTGGCCGAGGCCTGGGAGCTGCCCGAGGACCAGGGCGATCTGACCGTGATGCGGGTGCTCGCCGTTGGAAGGCGCGACGGCGTGCGCGAGCGCCACGTGTTCGAGATGCTCGACCGCTGGGACCGGGAGAACGACGAGACCTCGATGGCCCGGACCACGGGGTACACCTGCACCGCGCTGGTCAACCTGCTCGTCGAGGGGCGGATCACGCACAAGGGCGTCGTGCCGCCCGAGATGATCGGCCGCGACGAGGCCCTGTTCGACGCCGTGCTCCAGTACCTTGCCGAGCGCGGGATCACCCTCACCCGCAGCAGCGAGACGATCTAGAACCTCTCCGCATCCACGACCTGCTCGACGATCGCCTCGCGCAGGGGCACGTCCAGCCGCGCGGTGTTGCCGGATCTCACGCCCACCACGTAGATCAGGCGGTACGGTCCGACCACCAGCCGTACCCGGTGGGCGCCGGACCCGACCGCGGCGATAGTGAGCGGGGTCTTGCCGCACAGCGCGCCGTCGAGGAAGACCGAGGCGCCGGCCGGCTTGCTGGTCACGACCACGGTGCCGGTCGGCTCCTCGAGCACCGTGCTTTTCGGAGCGGCGGGCTGCGGAGCTGCAGCGAGCTCGGGCGCCGTGGCAACGGGCTGTAGCGCCGCAACCGTTAGGTGCGCTGCCTCGCGGGCCTCTGCCTTCTGCTGAACCGCGTGCAGCTGCTCCCAGGCCCGCTCCAGCGCGGCCTCGTCCTCGGCTTCGTCCTCTGGCTCAGCCTCGTCCGGCTCATCCTCGCGCGACTCCTCTGCCTGCTCCAGGGGCGGCGGCGCTGTCGTCTCCTTCCACACCGGCGCCCTGGCCTCGGCCGCAGTGCGTGGCTCGGACGCCGCAGGGGTCGTCGCAGGCTCGACGGGCCGCGTGCGTGCGGCCAGCTTGCCCTGCTCGAGCAGGTTGACCCGCAGCTCCTCGCGGCTGCCCGCCTCGACCGTGACCTTCTGCACCGCGCGCAGGGAGCCGTGCCACAGCTCGAGCCGGTGCTCGCCGGGCTCGAGGACCAGCCTGACCTCGAGCTGGGTCCGGCCCCGGGCCACGCCGTCGACCAAGACCTCGGCGCCGATCGGGTAGCTGGTGACCACCAGCGTGCCCGGCCCGGTTGTCTTCACTTCATTCTCCTGCGTGTCGTGATCGTCGGGCGGGGGCCAGGGCTCGTCCTCGTCGATCTCGGTGGCCACGGCCCCGGCCGCGTCGGCCCTGCCCGCCAGCTCATCCAATCCGAGCTGCAGCTCCTTGCGTCGCGCCACCAGCTCACGGCCGCGGTCGTAGTAGGGGAAGCAGAGGAAGCCGAAGCGCGCCTCAATGTTCTCGAGCCGGTCGAAACGGGTCTCGATCGCGTCCTCGGATGCGAGCATGTTGCGGCGGAGCTGGGCCTCGATCCAGTCGAGGCTGATCTCGTAGTCGGCGAAGATGCGCTCGCACTTGTCGTCGGCCCGGGCCGGAGAGCCCGCAACCAGGCCGGCCGCGAACAGAAGCGCAACACCGTGTCTTCTCATCAGAACCTCCCCACCAGCGCCAGCCCGCCGGCCAGACCTCCGTCCCCGGTTTCCTCCGACCTCCGTCCCCGGTTTCCTCGCATCGCCTGCACCCGATCTCCTGCCCGTGGAGGTGTCTTTGCAACGGGCGTACCAGCGAACTTGCATTGAAATCATTCACGAATTGGATAGGTACCAAAGGAGACACCGTGGCGCAGCGGCACGCGGGTGTGAGGCACGCGCTCCATCCACGGTATCATATATTACTCAACGGTTGAGTATTTTTACTCAACCGTTGAGTAATATGTTGACGATAGCAGACATCTATGCTCAACTAACTACCATGACAGCGCAATTCGAAAGAGACCTGGTCGGCACAATCGAGCAGCGGATCCGGCGCGGACCTGATCTGCTCCAGATCCTGATCGGCCCGCGCCAGATCGGCAAGACCACGGCTGCTCGCACGGTGGCACAGCGCTGGAGCGGACCTTCACGGTACGCGGCTGCCGACACTCCCCTGCCGCCCGGTCCAGAGTGGATCGAGACCCACTGGCAACTCGCTCGGCGAGATGCCCGGGACGGCCCGGCTCTGCTGATACTGGACGAGGTCCAGAAGGTCAACGGCTGGAGCGAGACCGTCAAGGCACTGTGGGACGAGGACCGCGCCACAAAAGCTGCCCTCGCCGTGCTACTGCTCGGCTCGTCCGCGCTCCTGCTCGCCGAGGGGACCACCGATAGCCTCGCTGGCAGGTTCTTCCTGCACCGCGGCCTGCACTGGTCATGGCCCGAGTTCAAGCAGGCCTTTGGCTGGGACCTCGACCAATGGCTGCACTTCGGCGGGTATCCCGGCGCTGCACCGCTGATCGAGGAAGAGGAGAGCTGGCGCAGCTACATCACCGACTCGTTGATCGAGACGGTGGTTGCGCGAGACGTACTCGCGATGCAGAAGATCGCCAAGCCCGCGCTCCTGCGACAGCTGTTCGCGCTGGCGGCGCACAGGCCGGCCCAGATCCTGTCATACAACAAGATGCTCGGGCAGTTGCAAGATGCCGGCAACACCACCACCCTGGCGCACTACCTGCGGACACTCGAGACCGCGTTCCTGGTCTCCGGGCTGCAGCGCTTCTCGGGATCCGAGCCCCGCAGCCGCGCCTCGAGCCCCAAGCTCGTGCTGTGGAACAACGCGCTGGTCAGCGCCATGTCGCTCCGGACCTTTGCGCAGGCTCGCAGCGATCCCAGCTGGTGGGGGCGCCTGGTCGAGAATGCGGTGGGCGCTCACCTGCTCAACCACCTCCAGGGCTTGCCCCACGAGATCGCGTACTGGCGCATGCGGCACGACGAGGTGGACTTCGTGGTCAGGACCGGTGCGGCGACCTGGGTCATCGAGGTCAAGAGCGGCCGGCCCGGGCGACCGACAGGTCTCGGTATCTTTCGCCGCCGGTATCCGACCGCGCGCCCGTTGCTGGTCGGCTCGGGCGGCATGCCGCTGACAGAGTTCTTTGCCGCCGATCCGCGGGATCTGCTGGCTTCCGAATAGGAGCCCGGAGGCACGAACCGCCTACAGCCGCCCCTGCGCCTTGATCTCGAGATAGGCGCTCACCGCGGTCGCGCCCGCCTCGGACGCGGGCACGTCGGCTACCAGCACGCCGTGGCGCCGCAGGGCGCGGATCGCCTTGCGCCGGCCCTCGAGCAGGTCCGCGGCCACGGCGCGCTCGTACACCTCGTCGATGGTGCGCGGGATCCGGCGAGCCAGCTCGACCACGTCCTCATCTCGCAGCAGCACGCACACCGGAAGGTGGCGCCGTCCGATCACGGAGAGGCTCTTCAGCATCTGCCGGGCCGAATCCTCGTCGGCCAGATCCGTGAACAGCACCAGCAGCGCCCGCTTGCGGCTCTTCATCGCCAGCTGGGCCAGCGCCGTGTTCAGGTCCGGCTCCACGGCCCGCGGCTCCACGTCGTACAGCAGGTGGGCCAGCCGCCGCGCCGCGCCGGGCGAGCGCTCCGGCGGCAGCAGCTTCACCACCTGCTCGGCATAGGCCATGCAGCCCACCCGGTCGCCGTACGCCTCGGCCACGTGGGCCACGCCGAGCGCCGCGTGCAGGGCGTGGTCGAACTTGGCCTGCCCGCCCACGCGCGCCAGCATGCGGCGCCCGCTATCGAGCACCAGCACCACGCGCTGGCTGCGCTCCTCGCGGTACTCGCGCACGATCGGCCGGCCGCGCTTGGCCGTGGCCTTCCAGTCCATGCGCCGCACGTCGTCGCCCTGGTAGTACGGACGCAGGGCCTCGAACTCGGTGCCGCCGCCGCGGCGGCGGGCGGGCCGCGCGCCGAGCAGCTCCAGCGCCCTCCGTCGCGCCAGCGCGCCGTACCGGCTCATACCGCGGAAGTCGGGGAACACCCGCACCGCACCCGGCGCCGGCCTCCGGGATTGGCGCCACAGCAGGCCCAGCGGACCGAGCACGCGCAGATGCAGGTCGCCGAAGCGGCCCCGGCCCCGGCGCCGCGCGACCAGCTCGTACTCGAGGATCAGGCTGCCGCCGGCCGGGACCACGCCGGGGCCCGGCTCGTCGGCGGCCTCGCAGCTCTCCGGCGGATCGTCGCGCAGCAGCACGGTGGCCGGCAGCCGCGCTTCGCTCTCCACCACGATGCGGATGCGCACCGGCACGCCCAGCGGCAACACGGCCGGGCTTTCGCGAGCCAGAACCAGCTCTGCGGGCCGGGCAGCGAGCAGCCCGTCGGCAAGCAAAGCCAGGACCATGCCGATGTGAGCCGCGATGGCTACCAGGCCCAGCCCGGGCGAGAGGCTCGACAGCGCGTACAGCGCGGCCGCGGCAACGAACAGCAGCAGGGCGCGGCCGGTGGGGACGAGGGAGAGCAGGACGCGGAGGGGGGACTGGCGGGAGGGGGTCGCGTACACGGCAGCTTTGGTGCGGGTTGCCACCGGCTACTCCCACGATCGCCGTGGCACGGCGCACCGACACCGGTCCCCCCTCCGCCCTCGGGGGAGGGGGACAGGGGGAGGGGTCCACGCAGTGGCGATCACGTTCACGAGTACGAGCGCGGGCGCAGGTGCGAGCACGATAGCTACCCCTGCTCCTTGCGGGTGCGCGGGACCTCGAGCGAGCCCACGAGATCGCGGATCACGTCATCCGGAGTGACGCCCTCGATCTCGCGCTCGGCCCCGAGCATGATCCGGTGCCGCAGCACCGGTACGGACAGCCGCTTGACATCGTCGGGCAGCACGAAGTCGCGCCCCCGCATCGCGGCCAGCGCCCGCGCGGCGCGCATCAGGTGCACCGCGGCGCGGGGGCCGGCGCCGATGGCGATGCCGGCCCAGTCGCGGGTCTGGCGCACCAGGTCGGCGGCATAGCCCAGCACCACGTCCTCGACCTCCACGCCCTCGCGCACCGAGGCGGTCAGCCCGGCCAGCGCCTCCGGGCCGGCCACGGGCTGGATCCCTGCGGCGGCCAGGTCGCGCGGATCGAAGCCGTCGCGGTGGCGCTTGAGGATCTCGATCTCCTCGTCGCGCCCGGGAAGGTCGATCACGCTCTTGAACAGGAAGCGGTCCAGCTCGGCCTCGGGCAGCGGGTACGTGCCCTCGTGCTCCAGCGGATTCTGCGTGGCGAAAACCACGAAGGGTCGCGGCAACTCGTGCCGCTCGCCGTCCACCGTTACCGCGCCCTCCTCCATCGCCTCGAGCAGCGCGGACTGGGTCTTGGCCGGCGCCCGGTTGACCTCGTCGGCGAGCAGCAGGTTGACGAACACCGGGCCCCGCCGGAACTCGAATTCGGCCTGCTCGGTGCGGTACACGTAGCTGCCGGTCACGTCCGCTGGCATCAGATCCGGGGTGAACTGGATCCGGCCCCAGGACAGATCGAGCGCCCGGCCCAGAGCCCGCACGAGCAGGGTCTTGGCCGTGCCCGGTACGCCCTCGAGCAGGACGTGCCCTCCGGTGAGCAGCGCCGCGGCCGTCTCCTCGAGCAGCTCGCCCTGCCCCACGATGGCCTTGCCCAGCTCGGACTCCAGCCGCTCGGTGAACTCTCCGATACTCTTACCTGCCTCTGCCATGACGCATTCTCTCCGCGATCCGGGCCAGCAGCCTGGCCCGGGCTGTTAGCGATCTCGTCTCTATCGTGTGGACCCCGGCCGCCGGAGTCTGGAGCGCTGCCCGCACTCGCTCCTCGGGCAGCTCCAGGTGCGCGGCCGCTCGCCGCGCCAGCTCGCGCTCGTCCGCACCGCGGGACAGTGACAGCCGCGAGGTCACGGCAGCCCAGGCGTCCCGCCGCAGGATCTCCAGCGCCAGCCCGCTCGCGCGTCCCCGCCGGTACAGCCGGGCAAAGGCGCGGATCTGCTCGGCCGCCTCCCGCCGTGGAGCCTCGTCGCTTCGCCGGGCGCGGCCAAAGGCCCGCCCACGCGCGGCGAGGAAGAGGAACACCAGGATCAGCACCTCGCCCAGGGCCAGCCCGGCCGGGTGGCCGGCGAGCAGCGCGAACAGTCCGGTGCCCTGGCTGAACCCCTGATGGTACTCGTCGAACAGGATCGGCCGGTCGTACGACGCGGTCATCCGGAACAGCCGGTCCGCGAGCACCGCGGCATCCCGCCGGCCCAGCCCGGCGTTGGTCAGCGGATGGGAGCCGGCCAGCGCGAGCACCCGCCCGCGGCCGAGACCCAGCTCGGCCAGCACCGCGCCCTCCGTGTCGTGGAGCAGCACGTCCGCCGTGTCCGGCGCGTCGAACCTCACCGCGGCGTCCACCGCCACCACGGCCACGCCGGGCAGGCGTGCTCCGTCAGCGGATTCGAGCACCACCGGCTCGGGGCGGGCACTGGCAGGCGCGATCGAGTCGAGCATGGCCTGGCCCTCGCCCGACGGCCCCTCCGGGATTCCCGGCCCGTCCTCGGTCTCGTCGTCGTCGCGCGCCGCGAGCATCTCGGCATAGGCCCGCGTGCGCCGCACGCCGAAACCGAGCAGGTTGGCCATCTCGGCGGCCGGCGTACCCCGATCGCCGACCACCAGCAGCAGGCTGTTGCCGCGATCGATCCAGCGTTGCAGGGCGTCCTGCTCCAGCCGGGACAGGGCCCGCCGCGGCGCGACCAGGCACAGCGTCCCGTCGGGCAGCACCGAGCCGGCCAGGGGCGTGCGCCAGCGCTCGACCCGCAGGCCGCTGCGTGCGAGGAACAGGTACAATCCCTTGAGGCCCCCGGGCCCGGTGCCGTACGTGCTGGAGCGGCCGAAGAGCACGGCCACGCTGCTCGCCTGCTCCGCGCGACTGGCGAGCAACGCACCGAGGAACAGCACCAGCACCAGCAGCCCCACCAGCCACAGCTCGCGCCGGCCGAGACCCGATCCGCCGTGGCCGCTCATGGCGCGACCTCCAGCACCTGCCTCCGCAGGTCCAGGCTCTGCTGGTAGTGCTCCTCGGTGCAGGGACGCCGCGAGTACAGGGCGCGATCCGCCAGGCCGGCCAGCCGCCGCGAGAGGCGCCTCGGCTCGGGCAGCCGCAGCTGGCTCGCGGCCTCGCGGTTGGTGGCCGCAGGGTCGAGGCGCAGCAGGCCCCGCAGGTCGAGCTCGTAGAGCAGGGAGAGGTACAGCAGGGGTACCGCGCCGCGGTAGTCGCCGGTCTCGGCGCGGGCCAGCGCCGCGCCCAGGACGCGATCCGGATCGCCAGCCCTTCGTCGCCGCGCCGCCGCAGCGCCGAGCTCGCGCCGCGCCGAGCCTGGGCCGACGGCGCGGTACACCACCCAGCCGGCATGGGCGAAGATCGCGAGCAGCACCAGCATCAGCCCGGCCATCACCAGCCAGAACAGCACCGGTGCGCTGTCCTGCAGGCCGGACAGCCCGTCGAGCAGGTCCCAGAAGTAGTCCAGCAATGCCCGCTCGCCCTGCCCGCGAGCGAACTGCTCGTCGGCCAGAACCTGGTGCGCCAGCTCACGCACGTGCTCGGCCGGCGGCAGGGGATTCACGCCTCGGGTCCCCTGCCCCCGCCGGGCTCTATCGGCGGTGGGAGATCACCGCCCGGCGCCGGCGGCTCTGCCGGCGGCAGCGCCTGCTCCAGGGCCTTGGCCATCACCTCGATGTCGTAGCCCTCCTTGCGCACCTTGACGTCGTAGAACAGCATCAGCCAGGCCACGCCCCAGAAGGGAATCGTGAGGATCTGCGTCAGGCCCGCGACAAAGGTCGTGATCGCGATCCCGGTGATCGTGACCGAGTCCGGGTCGTCGATGTCCACGCCGAAGATCAGCTCGGAGAGCTGGTTCGTACCCCAGGAGAAGACCCAGATCAGGACCCACAGGATCAGCCCGAGCAGGAAGATCTTGCCCCACTCGTTGCGGGCCAGCTCCACGGCCCGGCCGATGGCCCGCGTGCCGCCTCTGCGCTCCACGATCGCCGCCTCGGCGGTGAGCGCGAACATGATGGCCACGATCACGCCGGGCGCGATGCAGAAGAACAGGCCCAGCGCCCAGGCCAGCCCGGCGAGCAGCACCGCGACGAAGAAGCCCCAGAACAACGTCCACAGCGCGCTGTACGCGCCGAGGATGGTCGTGGGCTGACCCTGGAGCCTCCGGTTGGCCGCGATGAGCAGCGCGCCCGTGGCCATCGGCTGGAACACGAGCTGCAGCGGTGCCGAGTACAGGACCAGTGAACCGAGGATGCCGATCATCCGCCGCAGCACGTCGAGGGCCGCATCCGGCGACCCGTTGCTCTGCGCCATCTCGGGCAGCAGCATGACCATCTCGTACTGCTTCTCCGAGGTGAGGTACATCATCAGCAGGGTCAGCGGCACGTGCACCACCGCGGTCACCCCGAAGAACAGCAGGAAGTTCTGCCGGTACAGACGGACCGCACCGTCGAGGATCTCGCCGATGCCCATCGGGCGCAGCTGCACGCCCGGGATCTGCTCCCGCTCGTCGGTCATTCGCGCTCGAGCACCGCGGCGAACAGCCCGTACATCGCTTCCTCTCCGGGCAGGATCTGCAGGAAGTCCTCGTTGGTCTCGAACTCGCTCAGCGCCGGGTGAACGTGCCGCACCGGGAAGCGCGTGAACTCGGGATGGGCGCCGAGGAACTCGCCGAGCACGGCCTGGTTCTCCCGGTAGAGCACGGAATGGGAAACATAGACCAGGCGTCCGCGCGGAGCCACCAGCGAGGCGGCTCCCTCCAGACAGCGCACCTGCCGCTCCTGGAACTCCTCGGGCGCGGCAGGCTCGAGCTTCCAGCGGGCCAGCGGATCGCGGAGCATCGTGCCCGTGCCCGTGGAGGGGACCTCGACCAGCACGCGGTCGGCCAGTCCGATGCGGTCCGTGTCGAGCGGCTCATCCTGCGCGATCTCGATCACGCGCACCATCACCGAGCCCAGGCGTCTGGCGCGCTTCTTGGCGCCGAGGCTGGCGCCGATGTCTCCGGTGAGCACGGTCAGCTTGTCTCGACTGCCCTGGCTGCTGGCCAGCACCGCGTCGTGCATGGCGCCGGGCCCGGCCTGGAGATAGACCGCGGCGCCGCGATCGCGGCTCGCCGCCAGCTGCGCGGCCACCTGGTCGGCCTGTCCCACGATCTCGAACAACCCCTCCTCGTAGCATCTCGTGCCGAGCAGGTCGGCGCTGGGCTCGACGAGCAGGCAGTCCCGGGCGTACTTGCTCGGCCGCGGGTTGATGCCCTCGTCGCGCAGCCGCTCGGCGAGCGTCTCGGAGTCGGTGCGGATGCGGTTGACGGCCAGCGCCGGATCCGGCTCCAGGGCCGCGCCCTGCCCGATCAGCTCGGCGCGCTGCAGGCCGTGCTCGGCCAGGATCTCGGCGGCCAGCCAGTGCGGCAAGCTGTAGCGCGCCGCCAGGTAGCTCACCGTGTTCTTGGCCCGGTCCGGGAAGTCGACCGCCTCCTCGCCGCCGGATGCGAGCTTCTCCAGGGCCTGCTCGATCTCCTTCTCGGGTCCGTCGATACGCCGGCCCAGATCCACGGCCGCCGTGCCGCCCAGCGATCGCAACGCGGCCAGCCTCGCGAGGTAGCGCTGCTCCTCGGGCAGCTCGGTCACGGCCGGGCAGCCGGCCGCCTCGAGCAGGAAATCGAGCTTGCCCCGGTTGCGCAGTAGATTCACGGCCTCGGCCGCGGACGAGGCAGCCTCGATGATGCCCACGTCTAGGAACTCGACGCCCTGGGTCAGCGCCTCGGTGTCCGCCGCTCCGGCGGCCTCCAGGTATAATAGCAATTTCAATATATTATCTGGATCAGCCGGCGGCAGGAGCACCTCGGGCTCTGCCGGAGCTTGCTTCTCGGGCTTCTCTGCCTCGGGTACTGGCTCGGCAGGCTCGGGTTTCTCCTCGGCCAGGGGTTCTTCCTCGAACAGGACCTCGGGTGCGGGCTTCTCCTCCGCGGTCTCGAGTTTCTTCTTCTTGGCCGCGGGCTTCTTCTTGCCCGCGGGCTTCTTGGCCGCGGGTTTCTTCTTGGCCGCGGGCTTCTTTTTCTTGGCCACGGGTTTCTTCTTGGCCGTCGGCTTCTTTTTCTTCTTGGCCACCGGCTTCTTCTTGGCCACCGGCTTCTTCGGCTTCTTCTTGGCGACCGGCTTCTTCTTGGATTTCACCTTGTTCGGTCCCTTTTTGCTGGGCCCGCGTGCCATGGCGCCTCCCCTGGAATACCGCTCGCACTCTATTGGCCCCTGCCGTCGAGGTCAAGTCGTGGAAATAGTCTGACAGATCCCTGCGTTCCTCTTTCGATTGGCTCGACACCCGCGCAGGAGGGAGACCATGCGAAGTCCAGCAATCCTCGTGGCCGCCGTGCTCGGCGCCCTGGCCGGGCTGGGTGTCGGGTACTTGAGCTTCACCTCGGATCCAGCGCCCGTGTCGGATCAGCTGCCCACGATCGCCGCGTCACCGGTGGTGGCCGGCGCCGAGGCGCCGCCCGGCACGATCGGCGGCGCTCCGCTGCGCATCATTCGCCGCGAGCGTCCGGCGCCTGCGCCAGGAACAGCGGTTGAGACAAAGACAGCGCTTTCGCCTTCGGTCGAGGAGGCACCCGAGGCCTGCAAGCGCTGGGTCGAGGAGTCAGTGGGTTTGCGAACCGCGGTGGCCGACCTGCAGGCGCGTCTCGACCAGAACGAGCAGCAGCGCCTCGCCCAGCAGGGCGAGAGCATCGAGGCGCCCGAGGATCTCGACGATGCGTACCGTCAGAGCGAGCTGCTCGAGCACTTCGGCCGGGCCCTGGAGGAAACCGGCATCGCGGCCGAGGTGAACACCATCGACTGCAGCGAGTACCCCTGCGTGGTGTACGGGCTGATCAAGGACCACGAGGCGCTGGACAAGCTTCTCGGCGCCCCGGCCATGGGCGCGTACCGCGACGCCTCGCGGGACGTGTCGGTATGGCGCTCGAGGTTCCGCGACGACGGCGAGGAGAAGGAGGAGACTCACTTCGGCGTGGCCCTGTACCCCAAGGACGACGAGGCGCGCGGCTCCGAGATCGGCAAGCGGCTGCGGTCTCGCAAGCGGCAGATGTGGGAGGCGATCCGGCCGCGGTGAGCGTCTCGTGGACCCGGATCAGCCGTTGACATCCGGGGCGAAGCTCTCTTCCGCGTCAGACTCCCGAGCTTCGCTGGAGTCGGCGTCAGCCGGCGGCGAACCCCTGACGCACTCGTCCCCCTGCTCGTCACAGACGAACCCGCTCGGACAGAAGCCGCGGTCCCCGCATTTGAAGCCGCTCTCGCTGGCAGGATCCACGATCAGCGAGCAGCCCGCGCCGGGAACGACCAGGGCGAGCGCGAGGAATCCGAGGAGTCCGAGGGTTGCCCTCATGATCAGAAGCTCCCGCGGACCACGAGCAGCCCTCCCGCCGGGGAGCGCATCGCCGGAGCCACGGTCACGGGCTCGCGCTCCGGGTCGTCGTCGAACACGACGAAGCACAGGATCGCGCTGATGATCGCTGCGCCGGCCACACCGAACAGCACGTCCGCGGCCAGCGCCTTGCGCTCCACGCTCTCCACGGCATCGTCGTACTGCGCCTGGGAGTCGAAGGCGCGCCCGGCAAAGTCCTTCTCGGCGAGCGCTGTGCCGCCGAGCACGGCGCCCACGGCTGCCGCTGCCAGGCCCGAGCCCAGCAGGATCCAGCCCGTGAGCTCGGCGCCCTCCATGGTCTCGCCGCTGGCCCGGCGATCCGGTACCGGCGCAGCAGCCTCTGGAGCGGGCTGCTCCTCGTCGGTCTCGTCGGCAGCGCCGGCCGGCACCCCCGGCCAGAGCAGCAGCAGGCAGGTCAGCCCCGGCATCAGCCATGTCGTGGTTCGTCGCCGCAACAGGCCAGGATTTCTAACGAACCGAAGCACGGCCGTTAACCGCGCGCCCGTCGCGCGGGCAAGGCCAGCAGAGCCGCGAGCAACCAGCCCGCGCCAGGGCCTCCAGGCCCGCTCGCGCCGCAGCCGCAGCCGCCGCTGACCGAGCCATTGTCTGCGTCCGCGTCAGTGTCCGAGTCCGTGTCCGCGTCGGTGTCCGTGTCCGCGTCCGAGTCCGTGTCCACGTCGGTGTCCGTGTCCGCGTCGGAGTCCGTGTCCGCATCGGAGTCCGTGTCCGCATCGGAGTCCGTGTCCGCATCGGAGTCCGTGTCCGCATCCGAGTCCGTGTCCGCATCCGAGTCCGTGTCCGCATCAGAGTCCGTGTCCGCATCAGAGTCCGTGTCCGCGTCGGAGTCCGTGTCCGTGTCCACGTCGGTATCCGCGTCGGAGTCCGTGTCCGTGTCCACGTCGGTATCCGCGTCCCCGGTCCAGCCGCGCTCGACCGCACCCACATCCGGACCATCCACGTGCCAGCGATCGTTGATGCCCTCGATCACCAGACCCACGTCCAGCAGATCGTGCCCCTGCACCAGCGCATAGTCGCCGCCGCCAGCGTCCTCGAAGATCGGCTCCAGCTCCCAGCCGTGGGTCTCCATGCCCGTGGCCGTGCTGAAGTCGTCGAGGGTCACGTAACGCTGGTTGAGCCACTTGATCAGCTGGCCGCCGCCGGTGAGATGATCGCTGAACAGGGCGTCGTAATCCATGTCCACCGGCCCGGCCAGGCTGGTCTGGCCGTACTCGATGGCGTACCGATGCGCCATGAAGATGTTGTTGCGCGCGATCAGGCCGCCAAAGGGGATCGACGGCTCCATCGCCTGTGCGCTGTCGTGCTCGTCCGACGGCACGCCGGTGTTGTGGTACGCCAGCATCCAGCCGGTGGAGCCGTTGTTCATCTTGATCATGTGGGCGTGGAAGTCGGCGACCACATTGCGCACCAGCCACACCGGACCCGTCTCGATCGGCGCCAGGGAGATGCCGTTGTGCACTCCGACGATCGTGTTGTTCACGAAGCGCTGGTTCACGCACGCGCCCTCGGGCTCGAGCCCGTCGTCGCCGATGTCGAGCATCGTGTTCTCTGCCACCTCGGCGTCGGCCGCGATGGCCCAGTCCGTGGTGTCCCACTCGCCGGTGTAGATCCCGTTGAACACGCCGTCGATCGTGTTGCGCCAGGCCACGTTCTGGCTGCCGCCGGTGAGGCCGATGCCGGATTTCTCGGGCGTGTGCGCCTTGACCGATGACCAGGGCCAGCCGAATACCGAGGTGTCGCGGATCCGGTTGAAGGCCAAGAGGTTGCGGTGACTCTCGCTGCGGCGCACGCGGATCCCGCCGTTGGTGTGGTGGATGTTGTTCTCGAGGATGAAGCTGTCCGCGGTGTCGCGCACATCGATGCCCACGCTGTTGAAGTAGCGGATCTCGAATCCCCGCACCACGATGTGCGACAGCCCGTCGAGCAGTACCGCGCGATCGAGCACGGCCGCGTGCACGGCGTGGTCCGCGGGGTCGGAGCGATCGGGAAGGCGCAGGTACAGCGTATCCGCACCCTCGTCCACGTAGTACCCGCCGGCCATGCCGCCTTCTTCGTTCTCCAGATCGGACAGGCTCTGGTAGTCGTAGATCCGCTCGTCGTCCACGGCCAGGTAATCGCAGGACGACGCGAAGCTCGCGGAGAAGATCCCGTCGCCCTCGGCGGCCCAGACCGCACCGGCCTCGAGCGCGGGATCGGATCCCTCGATCACCACGCCGTCGCCAACGGCCGGGGTGTTGGCCTCGAGCACGATCGGCGCGTTCTCGTCGCCCGAGCCCGAGGGCTCCACGCGCTCGCGATAGATCCCGGGCTGCACCATCACCGTGTCGCCGGGGTCGGCCAGCGCCAGGCCGCCGTTGATCGTGTCCACCGGATCACCGGCGGTCCCGTCTCCGCCCGCCGTGCCATTTTCGGCGTCCACGTGCACGGTCTTGCCCGTTGCTGCGGGCGGTGAAGCGGGGCGCGTGCTCGCGCTCGCGGTCTGCACGTCGTCCGCCACGTTGTCCGGATCGGAGAGGGTGACCCGCACCTCGTACGCAGTGTCCGGCTCGAGGAAGAACAGGCTGCCCGTAAAGGTGTGCGAGCCCAGCGGCATGGCCTCGTGCCCCGGCGCGAAGTCCGCGTCGCCGGGGCCCTTGACCTCGAGCGCGACCGTGGCGTCACCGTCGTCGCCGCTGGTGCTGACCCACACGCCGATCGACCCCAGCGTGGGCTTTAGCTGAACCCCGTCGATGCTCGACGGCGCGGCAAGGGCCGCTGTGGCGGCAAGCAGCGCGCCGGTCAGGCACGGCAGAGCGATACGCGCCATGGCTCGACCTCCCGAGAGGATAGCTGACTTGTCCGACCCTACCACCGGGCGATCTCGGCGGCAACGCGAACCACCGGGGTGCGACCCTCATAGTACGGATCAGTCCCGCCCCATCGAGGCGCGGCAGGTCTTCTGGTACAGGTCGCGGAAGATGTTGTCGGGATCGGTGATCGCCTTGACCGCCTCGAAGTTCTGCTTGTTGAAGATCGTCCAGAACTCGTCCTCGGGATAGTAGTTGTAGGAGATCAGCGTCTTGACCCCGTTGAGCTCCTGCAGCTTCTCCTCCATCAGCCGGTAGTAGTTCGTGTCGCCGCGCTGCTGCATCCCGTAGATCGCGATGTCGACCATCAGCTCGTCGTCCATGCCCTTCCAGAAGCCGTCGTCGAGCCACTCGTAGTCGTGCACCCGGCGGTACGGCACGCACCACAGCGGGAAGTGGCCGAAGTCCCTCTCGTACCACAGCAGGAACTCCTTCAGCCTGGAGAAGGGCAGGAAGGTGTCCACCGTGACGTCGGGCCGATCGTCGTTGAGCACCCACCAGCGCAGCTTCTCGGCCAGCCGCAGGATCTCCGAGCTGCCGAGGAACTTGCCGAACACCAGCCGCCCGAGGAAGGACTTGGGGTGCACGTTGGTCACGCCCTGGTCGTAGCGGTAGAAGTAGTACGGCGTCTCGAAGTAGTCCTCATGGCGCCTGGCCGTGCTCTGGTAGTAGATCTTCAACCAGTCGTAGCGGTTGGTGTACGGCGCGCGGTCCACGAAGTCACCCACGCACAGCGAGAGCTGCGTGTTGGAGTGGATGATCCCGTCCATGAAGGCCACGTCCTGCTTCTCGTAATGTGACCCGATCGACTCCAGGTAGCTGTCGATGGAGTGGTGGTGCTCGTGGCGCAGGTGCACGTAGGGCTTGGCCTCGACCAGCCGGAACACCAGCCGCGAGAGGATGCCCACGGTGCCGAACGAGCCGTGCATCATTTGGAAGATCAGCGAGTGCTCGTTGTCCGGTGTGCAGGTGAGCACCTCGCCCCTCGCCGTGATGATCTCGTACTCCAGGCAGGTGTCGTGGAAGCCGCCGTACATGAACGACATCGACTCGATCGAGCAGCCGGCCACCGCCCCGCCGATGGTGATCGTCTTCAGCTCGGGCACGACGATCGGCACCAGTCCCAGGGGCAGGGCCTGGTCGACCACTTTGCAGAAGGGCACCCCCGGCTCGGCGATGCAGATGCGCCGCGCCGGGTCCACCTCGATCACCTCGTCGAAATCGCGCAGGTCGATCTTCTCGTCGGTGTGCTTCTTGTCGTGCACCTTGGGAACCTGGTGCGAGACCACGCGCTTCTGCCGCGAAAGTGGCGCCCTGCTCTTCCGGCTGCGCAGCTGCGCGCAGACCCGGGCCAGCTTCTGCGCGTGGCCGGCGTCTCGCTCGACGCCGGACGCCGTGCTCGCTCGAATCGGTTCGGTCTGGGATGGGTCGTTCATCGAGCTCCTCGCAGCGTCAAGCGAGCTTGGTCGAGCCGGTATAGCACCAGGCCGCTCCGGGCTCAACATGTCAGCCACTGCCCACACACAGCCCAACACACAGCCCACACAGCCACACAGCCTGACCCAAGTTAAATCGCTGCAGCTCGTCAAGCTACCCAGCCCTGGCTACCTGTGGCCACCTGAAATCGATGTTGCATCGAGTTCGTTGCCAATGACAGTGCCGATTCTGGGATTGGATCCTGCCGAAACCCGAGGTGGGACGATCCTGTGCGGCGGCCGGGCATGCCGGTCCCCTCACCGGTCTTATGTGGAGCAACTCAGGGATCTCTGCAGCAGACCCCGGCCTGGACGCGGAGTTGGTACGTGCCGCACGGGAAGACCACGTCTCGCCGACCAGACTTCCATTTCGCGTACGCCGCCCGGTAGTCCTCCTCGAAAGCCTTGAGCCGCCCGATCGCCGCGATGCGCAGCCCGGGATCCTTGCAGGCGATGCGAGGATTGAGCTTGCGCCGGGGCTCGCGAGACGTGGGCGAGTCGAAGGGACG